>VOFJ01000507.1_pt1 | contig 41508 bp, 62 predicted proteins | sample 5384081 | NCBI WGS metagenome assembly VOFJ01 (sample SAMN12384729, study PRJNA508395) | human gut metagenome | isolation source: healthy gut I | host: Homo sapiens
TGCGGCTGGCAAAAACCCATTTACAATAAAATGGGGGTTTTATTATATGAGCGCAACACAAAATTAACACTTCAGAGTATAAACAGTATTGATAATTTCGGTCTGATCGGCATATTTATTCTGGAACCGGCGGAGCCTGTTCCTCCTCTTTCCAAAAGACCTTGAATTTGAGCAGTTCCAGACTATCTATATGTTCAAATTGAAAGACTGCATGGATAAGCTTCTCGCACAGAAAAATATTCCGGCAATCACGGAACTCGCACAGAATATATACACACATTATGGTGCATTAGACCACAAACTTAATTTCACACAGAACCTCAGAAGTTCTGCTGATTTTGTATACAAGCATTCGATCAGTGTTGCGATCCTCTCTGCGATGATCGCAAATGAGATGCATATTGAGCCGGAAGACTCCCAGTCGCTGATCGCAGCTTCTTTATTATATGATTTTGGTTATCTCTCCGTTCCAAAGAGCATTTTAGATAAGAACGAAGATCTCTCTGCTTCCGACCGGGATCTTATCCAGTTAAAATCAGAACATGGGTATGAGATCATCCGTCCGCATTTTTTGCAGAACTCGGCTTGAATGAAACAAGCCTTGAGATCATCCAGAACATTATATTTGAAGACCATGCAACGATCAGCCCAAGACCTCCAAAATCACCAGTCCAGCTTCTGATCGATATTTTGAAGGTGCGGACAAATTTGACCGTCTGACTGCCATGAACATTAACCATGCACCAATGTCAGAGCTGGGTGCCATGACATTTTTTACAGCCACATCTCAGAATATAACCGTTCTGTGATCACCGCTCTGGCGGACAGCATCCAGATTCTTCCTACAGGTGCATGTCTCGATTTTGCAAACGGAGAAAAAGGTCTGGTGCTTGCTGACAATCCGGCTGATTTTCTGCATCCTATGATCCTGAATTTCAAGGATAACCAGATTTATGATCTGAGCAATCCGGAAACCTCGGATCAGTTACAGATTGTAGATATTATGAAGACAATGGATAACCGTATCGCCATAGACAGCGATACACTTAAGCAGTTTGTTGCAGATCCATATATTAAAGCGACCGCTGACCGTTTCCGTGCCCAGAAAGAAAAAAATCAGCCGTCGCAAAAATGGAACATCCGCCATTCCGCACACAAAACAGCCGGTTATGGACAAACCTGTCCAGCCTGCGTCGCCAGTTTCAGCCGTTTCCATTGCTTCCAGGAATGAGGTAACACCTCCTGTAAAGAAACAGCGTCCGGCAAAAGAAAAAAATTAATTTGATGTGCATAGCATAAAAAAGCTGATGTATTCAGACGTTACATCTTTTTCGTCTGAATGCACCAGCTTTTTTTTTACTGTGCACTTGTCAGGTAACTTGACACACAGTACAATGTCTGTCCATTATAGTCAACTCTTGACCAGCCATAGTCTGTATTGATTCCGGTTCTCGTCACGGTCTCGCCATTTTTTAAAACTGCCGCAACTCTTTGCATCCGGGGTTTGTGACACTCGGAAGTGTTCTTAAATTCACTTCGATCTTCGCTGTCACCACATCATTGCATGCAGTAAATTTTGTTTTCAATCCATCTCCTGAGCCTGAGCCGTCCGTTGTTGTTGCCTCTGCAGTCGTATTGGCTGCTGGTGCTGTATACCCAAGATCTGTCGTCAGATAGCTGGACACTGCATACAAAGTCTGTCCATTGTAGCTTACCCGCGACCATCCACTGCTTTGCTCACGCCGGTTCTTGTCGCTGTCTCACCATTCTGCAAGGTTGCCACAACTGTTGCATCAGAACCCTGACTTGGAATGTTTCTGAGATTTGTGGACTGTTTTGCTGTAACCGTCTCATTTACATCAGAGAAATTCATCAACGCCTCCGCGTCTGCACCGACTGTTTCCGGTGTCACATCACTTTTTGCATCTGCAGTTCCCTCATAACCGAAATAGGCAATATCAACATCAACCGGCTTACTGATCCCTGCCACTGTTCCCTGATTGGTGTACTGCCACATTGCGTGTGTTCCCGTGTAATCGGACTGTGCAGTCTGTGGATACGGTACAGATGGATATTGGGACACCCAGATTTTATAAGTTTTTTCAATTCTTGAAGTATCCCATTTTGCATCGCCAAGCATCTCATTTTTTGCCGCATAAAACATTGGCGTGTAGCCGCGGTTATAGATCTCATTTAAAAATGCGATCGCCATGTCCGTTCTCTCCGACTGTGTCATAGCATACTGTCTGCTGTCTGCATTTTCAAATCCTTCACAGTTAAATGCAACCGGATAGGTGATCTGATACTGGGAAATATAATCTGCCACCCAGTCTGCCTCCTGCACCGCTTCATCCGTTGTGATGGCTGTCGAAAAGAAGTATGCCCCTATTTTTATCCCATTTGCCTGCGCTTCCTGCATGTTGTATTTTGCATTGGTATCCGCAACGATCTCGCCAGTCTTCTGCGTGCGATATCCGACACGTATCATGGCAAACTGTACCCCCCGGAAGCCGCCACCTGACTCCAGTCGATGGTTCCCTGATATCTGGCCACATCTATACCAAACGTTGTCTCGCCGGACTCTGCCACGCGCCTGCGGATAACAACGCCGTCACATCCACGCTCGCACCGGTCTCATTTCCCATGCCGCCGCCCTGCGGATCATCTGCATCTGCCTCCTCTGCGCTCTCAGTTGCCTCAATCGTTCCCATCACTTCGGTGGTCTGTGCTTCTGCCTCTGTTGTCTCGCTCTGCTCTGTCGCCATAGGATCGGCACTTGTATCCTTGTTTTTGCCATTTTTCCCTATGAGAACCAATGCGGCAATTACAATCGCCAGAAGAACTGCCACAATAATGATGGGTACTATAAAAACGGGAATCCCGCGAATCTTCATTCAATGATCCAAACTCAAGATCATCATCATATTTTTTCATTTGCGTTTCCTCCATTTCCGTTAATGCAGAACGGGGCGCCGGAAAGCGCCCCATCAATAACCAAATTTTACAAATTCTTCACAGTTGCGATATCGATCGGAGTAAGCTCATTGGTTGCAGTCTCAAGGCTTTGTGCCAGTGCATTTGCCGTATCCATTGCTGTGATACAGTACACACCTGTCTCGATCGCATTACGGCGGATCAGGAATCCGTCACGGTTCTTATCACCGTTACCCCCTGTGTAGGTGTATCGATGACAAGATCGATCTTATGACCAAGAATTAAGTCCATAACGTTCGGTGATTCCTGTGAGATCTTATTGATGCGGAGTGCATTTACGCCGTGCTCCTGCAGATACTTTGCAGTAATTCTTGTCGCATAGATCTTGTAGCCTAATGCTTCAAATCTCTTGGCAACACCAACAGCTTCCGGCTTGTCTGCATCTTTTACTGTCATGATCATCTGTTTGTATTTTGGAAGTTTAATACCAGCTCCCAAGAATGCTTTGTATAAAGCTTCGTTGAAAGTCTTGGCGATACCAAGACACTCACCGGTGGATTTCATCTCAGGATCCTAAAGAAATCTCAGCACCACGAAGTTTCTCAAATGAGCATACCGGCATTTTAACCGCAATATAATCTGCAGTCGGAGCAAGTCCCGGTTCATAACCCATACCGCGGATAGTCTCGCCGATGATTACTTTTGTTGCCAGGTCAACAATCGGAATACCTGTTACTTTGCTGATATATGGCACAGTTCTGGAAGAACGTGGGTTAACCTCGATCACGTAAACCTGCTCGTCCATAACGATGAACTGGATGTTGATCAGACCAATAACATGTAATGCCTGTGCAAGACGTTTTGTGTATTCCACGATCATCTCTTTGACCGGTTCACTGATCGTTGGAGCCGGATATACGGAAATACTGTCTCCGGAATGGATACCGGTACGCTCAATATGCTCCATAATACCAGGGATTAAAATATCGGTTCCATCGCATACGGCATCGACTTCGATCTCTTTTCCCTGTAAATATTTATCTACGAGGATTGGGTGATCCTGTGCAATACGGTTGATGATTCCGATGAATTCTTCGATCTCTTCATCATTGAATGCAATCTTCATGCCCTGTCCGCCTAAAACGTAGGAAGGACGGACTAATACAGGATAGCCAAGACGGTTTGCAACTTCTTTTTTGCTTCCTCGGCAGTAAATACGGTTCCACCCTGCTGCTCTCGGGATCTGTGTTTTCTCCAGAATCTCGTCAAATAACTCACGGTCCTCTGCGGCGTCAACGTCTTCTGCCTTTGTTCCGAGGATTTTTTACACCCATTTTCATCAGGCTCTCGGTCAACTTGATGGCTGTCTGTCCACCGAACTGTACAACTGCTCCGTCCGGTTTCTCGATCTTAACGATTGCCTCCACATCTTCCGTAGTTAACGGTTCAAAGTAAAGTTTATCTGCGATATCAAAGTCTGTAGATACAGTTTCCGGATTGTTGTTGACAATGACTGTCTCCCATCCTTCTTTTGCAAATGCCCATGTGCTGTGAACAGAACAGTAAATCGAACTCGATACCCTGACCGATACGGATCGGAGCCGGAACCTAATACTAATACTTTCTTCTGTGGATTGGTTTCCTCTGCCTCATTCTCACTTCCAAATACGGAATAGTAATATGGAGTAGCTGCTTCGAACTCTGCTTTGCACAGGTATCTACCATCTTATATGCTGCAACGATTCCGTTCTCATAACGCATGTCGTGAATTTCTGCTTCTGTTTTACCAGTCAGTTTTTGCGATCACATTGTCCGGGAACTCGATACGTTTTGCTTCTTTTAATAATTCAACCGTCAATGGCTGTGTCTTTAAAGTCTCTTCCATCTCAACAATGATGGCGAGCTTGTCAATAAACCATTTATCAATCTTGGTGATGGCATGGATCTCATCATAACTGAAGTGACGGCGCAGTGCCTCTGCGATCACCCAGATCCTTCTGTCGTCTACCACATTTAACTGTTCTCTTAATTCTGCATCGTTAAGTCCTGTAAAATCATAAGACATCAGACTGTCTACATGCTGCTCTAAGGAACGGATTGCCTTCATCAGAGCGCCTTCGAAGTTATTGCAGATACTCATAACCTCTCCGGTTGCCTTCATCTGGGTGGTAAGGGTTCTCTTTGCCGTAATAAATTTATCGAATGGCAGTCTTGGGATCTTTACAACGCAGTAGTCAAGCATTGGCTCAAAACTTGCGTATGTTTTTCCTGTAATTGCGTTTTTAATCTCGTCTAAGGTGTAACCAATGCGATCTTTCTTTGCAACTTTTGCGATCGGGTATCCGGTCGCTTTGGATGCCAGTGCAGAAGAACGGGATACACGAGGGTTTACCTCGATTACACAGTACTCGAAAGAATCCGGGTTCAGTGCGTACTGTACGTTACATCCACCTGTGATGTTTAACTCGGAAATGATATTGAGTGCAGAAGTACGAAGCATCTGATACTCTTTATCCCCTAATGTCTGGGATGGTGCAACTACGATACTGTCACCTGTATGCACACCAACCGGGTCGATATTCTCCATATTACATACGGTAATACAGTTTCCGTTGGCATCACGCATTACTTCGTACTCGATTTCTTTCCATCCGGCGATGCAGCGCTCAACCAGAACTTCTCCGACACGGCTCAAACGCAGACCGTTTGTTAAAATATCTACTAACTCCTGCTCATTGTGGGCAATACCACCGCCGCTTCCACCGAGGGTGAATGCCGGACGCAGAACGACCGGATATCCGATCGTATTTGTGAATTTGATACCATCCTGCACGTTATTTACAACCTGTGAAGCTGCACATGGCTCACCGATTTTCTCCATGGTATCTTTGAATGCCTGACGGTCCTCTGCCTTAAAAATTGTCTCAGCCGTTGTTCCGATCAGCTTTTACACCGTATTTGTCAAGAACTCCCCTGCTCAGCAAGCTCCATACCAAGGTTTAATCCTGCCTGTCCACCTAAGGTTGGGAGAACACTGTCCGGTTTCTCTTTTTGCAATGATCTTCTTCTCTAACACATCGACGGTCAATGGCTCGATATATACTTCATCTGCGATTTCTTTATCGGTCATAATGGTTGCCGGGTTGGAGTTTACAAGTACTACCTCTACCCCTTCCTCTTTCAAAGAACGGCATGCCTGTGTTACCTGCATAGTCGAACTCTGCCGCCTGTCCGATGACAATCGGACCGGAACCGATTACTAATACTTTTTTAATGTCTTTATTTCTTGGCATACTCTCATTTCTCCTTTATTTACTCATCATATCCAAAAATCTATCAAACAGATAACCGGAGTCCTGTGGTCCAGGGCATGCTTCCGGATGGAACTGCACCGTGAAGATGTTCTTTCCAACATACTCAAGTCCTTCGTTTGTGCCGTCGTTGACGTTTACAAATGCCGGTTTTGCAATATTCGGATCCAAAGTATCTGTATCAACAACATATCCATGATTCTGGGATGAAATGTATACACGGGTTTGTCTTCAGATCCTTGACCGGATGGTTACGCCTCCGCGGTGGCCGTACTTCATCTTGTGCGTGTCAGCTCCCGTCGCAAGCGCCATGAGCTGATGACCTAAGCAGATCGCAAAAATAGGAGTATCGGAATCGTACAGTTTCCTGATCTCTTTGATAATATCGGTACATTCCTTTGGATCTCCCGGTCCGTTGCTTAACATAATTCCGTCCGGATTTGTGCTTAAATTTCTTCTGCGGTTGTGTGAGCCGGTATAAATGGTCACTTCACAGCCACGATTATTTAAAGACTGGGCAATATTATTTTTTGCGCCGAAATCCATGCGCCAGTGCAACACGGGCTTTTCCCTGCTTTTTTAATACTCGTTTTTCTTCACAGGTTACTTTATCTACACGTTTCCTGTCGTGTAAGCTTTTAATTTAGGAATGATTTCTTCTATATTATAGTTCTCGTTCGTCGTGATCATACCGTTCATCGTACCCTTCTCACGTAGGATCTTGGTAAGCGCACGTGTATCGATTCCTGCGATTCCCAGGAATATCGTATTTTGTCCGAGGAAATCCTGAATTGTCCCCTCACACCGGAAATTGCTCGGCATTCTGGACAGTTCCCTCACAATATACCCGTCCGGCCATGGTTTCTTTGACTCCATATCCGGTGTAATTCCATAATTACCAATCAGCGGATAGGTCATCACAACTGCCTGTCCCGCATAAGAAGGGTCCGTCAATACCTCAAGATATCCTGTCATCGATGTATTAAAAACGATCTCACTGATCATATCTCTCGTCGAACCAATGCTTGTTCCTGTAAATACATTCCCATCTTCGAGTATCAAAAAAGCTTTCATTTGTTTCCCTGTCCTTTCATCTTTTTTCCCAAAAAAAAAACGTTTCCGTTTTTTTCCTTTTTTGCTCTATATGAACTATATATGGGCAGTCAAACCGGATATTGCTATCCGCTCCGAAACATACCTTTATTGTCAACAAGGGAATGACCTTTGGAGCATTCCCTTGCTTAAATTGTAATGAGTTTATCATATGTAGTTGTAATTTTCAACCTTTTTTCATGGAAACAGATTGATTTTTTTGTATCCATAAGCGGGACTAATGTTTTTCATTATCACAAGCTATAATAATCTATTCTTCTTCCTCTTCCGGTTCGTCTTTCGCCCAGCCGTAAGCGTATTTGACCGCTTTGTTCCAGCCTTTCCGTTTTGTCTGGCGCTCCTCTTCGCTCATCTGAGGAGAGAATATCTGGTCGATACTCTGATTTTTGATGACATCTTCCTTGCTCTTCCAGTAACCAACGGCAAGTCCGGCAAGATAGGCGGCGCCCATCGCAGTCGTCTCAATACAGCTTGGACGTTTGACCGGTGCATTGATCATGTCTGCCTGAAACTGCATTAAGAAGTTGTTGGCGCTTGCCCCGCCATCCACTTTCAAAGATTTCAATTCTACACCGGCGTCTGCACGCATTGCATCGATGACATCACACACCTGAAGATCGATGGATTCCAGTGTGGCGCGGATGATATGGTTTTGTTGGTACCTCTTGTGATGCCAACGATCGTGCCTCTCGCATACTGATCCCAGTGCGGCGCGCCCAGTCCGGTAAATGCCGGAACCACATAACAGCCGCCGTGGGTTCCGTGTACTTTTTTGCCATGTACTCAGAGTCTGCGGAGGAATCGATCAGCCTCATATTGTCGCGAAGCCACTGGATTGCCGCTCCTGCAACGAAAATCGAACCTTCCAGCGCATAGTTTACTTTTCCGTCCAGTCCCCATGCAATGGTCGTCACAAGACCATTTTTTGAAAATACCGGTTTTTTTCTCCGGTATTCATTAAAGAGGAAACATCCGGTACCATAGGTATTCTTCGCCTCGCCCTCGTTGAAACAGGTCTGTCCGAAAAGCGCCGCCTGCTGGTCACCTGCCGCTCCTGCGATCGGTATCTCATCCCCTAAGAAGGACGGATCGGTGTAACCGTAAATCTGGCGCTGGACGGCACCGGTGTCGGAAGCATACTCTCAGGGAATATCCAGTTCCTGTAAAAATCTCCTTGTCCCAGCACAGATCGTTGATGTTGAACAGCATCGTACGGGATGCGTTGGAATAATCGGTCACATGCACCGCACCCTTGGTGAACTTCCAGATCAGCCAGGTCTCCACGGTACCGAATAATAATTTGCCCTCGTTCGCCAGCTCTCTTGCACCTTTTTACATTGTCTAAGATCCATTTGATCTTCGTCGCAGAGAAATATGCATCAATGATCAGTCCCGTCTTTTTTCCGGTAAACTTCTTCCAGTCCTTTTTTTTCTTCAGTCCATCCGCAATGTCAGATGTCCTGCGGCACTGCCATACGATTGCATTATAGACCGGTTCTCCAGTCTCCTTGTTCCAGACAATCGCCGTCTCACGCTGATTGGTGATACCGATCGCTGCAATATCCGCCGCCGCAGCGCCGATCATGTTCATCGCCTCAACCGCCACGCCAAGCATTGTAGACCAGATCTCATTGGCATCGTGCTCCACCCAGCCCGGATTCGGGAAAAAACTGCCGGAACTCTTTCTGTGCCATCGAACAGATCTCTCCTTTTCATTGAATAAAATACAACGGTTACTTGTTGTTCCTGCATCTAACGCCATTACATATTTTGCCATGCCTGTTTTCTCCTTTCAATTCTCTTTGCAAAATGCTCCCCTGTTCTTTTGAACTTTTACCATTTGACTGCACCATAAATCAGACATAAAAATGGGAGATGACACATCGAAAATATACTGCCGCACCCCACAGCAGTATTCCTTTGAATCATCTCCACTCTCTGATTTCTACTCATTTATTCAATTATGTCTGAACTTTTGCTTCCATTGATGGAATCATTATAGCATATATGCATAAAAAAGCAATGTTTTACTGAGAATTTTTATATATTTTTATTGTGCAGATACTGATTTTCTGCCAGGTTCTCCAACACCTCTTCAAAGTCACTTCAATGTCACTTCAAAGTCAACTTCAAAGTCACTTCAATTAAATTTCATTTTACTTTGAAGTACAGTTCTATTCTTCCCATACCTGGTAAAATCGATTCTAATTGGTAAACTAATCGATTTTTCTCATCTTGTATTTTTTCATTAGTCCAGCACTTTTTTACTATAGAGAAATCCACCTCCAGACACAAGCAGAATGCCCGCCCCGATCACCGCAAACGCATAGATGCTGATGGAAAACGGAAGTGCTTTGCGCCATGATCGCAGTTGAAATCGGCATGAAGATCACCGCAACCGTAAAAATCGAGCTGAACACTCTTCCCAGCATGTGTTTTGGTACTTTTTTCTGCACCATTGAAAAAAAATGAATATTAAAAATCGTCAGGAAAAACTCAAAAATCAGATTTCCGGTTACTATGACCTCTGCCGGAAGTCCAAGCACTGCAAAAAATTGTGATCGCGACCAGTCCCACACCGCAGAGTGCCAGTGCGATCAGGATACTGTTGTATGAATTTTTAAATAATTTGTTTGCCAGAACTGCGCCTGCGATTGAGCCAGCCGCTCCCATCGTCAAAAGTGTCGCATAACTGGATGGATGCACGAACAGCTGATTCGAAAATGGCGCCAGATAGTTAAACGCCGCGATGAAAAAGTTTACCATTGAAGCGATGACCAGCAGAAAGAAAATCTCCTTTTCCTTTACAATAAAAAATCATTCCCTCTTTGATGTCCCGCAAAATACTTTTGATGCTTGTGTTCCCTTTTTTTCTGTTGTAATATGTTTTTTTCTTCCTCCCGAATCGAAAAAAAGAAGCAGAAAAGAAAGGAAAAATGTCACACTGTCAAGAATTAACGTCGGTTTTAAGCCAAATCTATCCACAAATAAAAATGCAAACAGCGGCGAAGAAATGCTCACAATCTGAGAGATCACTTCCAGCCGTGAATTAAAAGCTACCAGCCGAGTCCTCCGCTACGACCGTCACCACGTAGGAACGAAACGATGTTCCTGAAAATGCGCTCATGATCGCAAGTGCCGCATTCACAGCGATTAATCCATAAAGCATGATATTATCGTTTCCGATAAACGCAAGTACGGCACACATGAGTCCACCGATAAAATCCGTTACAAGCAGTATTTGTCTTCGCTTAAAACGGTCTGCAACCGCCCCTCCGATTGGATTTAAAAATAAGGAAATCACGTTTTCGGCTAATTGATAGTATCCCATGTATTTTTGTCCGATACTTCCCAATCCTGCAATCCATGTGCTGTTTCCATAGTCATACATGACATTTCCAATCTTGTTTACTGCCCCTGCTCGCCAATAACTTTGTCTCATTTTTTCTTCATAAATAAAACCTCCATCTGAATTTAGATACATTGTAACTAATTTCAGGCAGAGGCTTTTCATTTTTGCATATATGCAATTTTTAACGGACAAAACGCTCAAAATCTTTTTTATAATTATTTGCCAGATTTTCACTTCCAACCCATTCAAAGATCTGGATCGCGTTTTTCATTTCCTCAATCCCAGATTGTTTTTCTCCTTGCTTGTAGTGTAGAAGTCCTGACAAAAAAGGTAGATCGTCCTCTTATAAAGATCCGTTTCATCATTTAATAAAGGCTCTATTTTTTCCATGTAAAATAAAGCAACTGTAAGCGCATCCCTGTGCAGACAGGTTTCCCAGATATTTAAAAGTGTGATCGTGACAAGATTTTTGTATGAACCAATCTCCCAATAATAATCTTTTTCTCTTTTCAAAATCTCCTGCCCCATTCTGTGTAGCAGTGGAATATCAATGAACAGATATAGATTACCGATTAAAATTAATTCATACATATTCCATTTTTCCGTCGTAAACAGATAATCGGTCACCTCGTCAATGTACTCTTCCGGAAATGGAACCGTTGCATCGCATTTGCAGATAAAGCTCTGAAGCAGGATCACATTTAGGTGATGGCGGTAAATATCCGGATGTTCTGAAAACTCCCACGCCTCTTCCGCCTGCATTTTCTGGAATCCCGCGATATTCCGCTCATATTCCAGTGGAATTAAGGCACTCATAAAACGGATCTGTTCCGTGCGCTGATAGTTGTTCACCGCATCCATAAATTCGCTGACTTCCAATATGCATGTTTGAAAGTGCGATCAGGAATTTTTCCAGTGAGATATCGGATTCCCCGCGCTCAAACCGCGAAATCTGAGCTGCGGAAACCCGCTCATTTGAAATCTGTTTGAGGGAGATGTGTCTGTTTGTGCGCAGATTTTTAAATACCTGCCCTAAATGATCGTAATTTTGCAAATTTTATTCTGTTCCTTTTCAGAGATTTTGCGGCTATGTTTTTCTATTCCATAACTGCCATCTTTGATAAGTTTTCTAGCTCGATTATAACAAGTATTTTATTTTGAGTACACCCTAACACATAAACGTTGAGAACACGCAACACCCCGGGCTGAAATCAGATACCTTGTAACTGATTTCAGCCCGGGGCAGTGAACTATCTTTTTATACTTCTAGAATAAACAGAACTCCCTCCTGTTTTCCAAACTCCTCAATGATCTGTTCATGTGAAACCGCTCTGGCAAAAGTGTAACGTCATGGTTGCCGCCACTACCTTTTTCACCATCTGAGTCTTTCTGCTTTGTTACCTGAATCTCATCTATGATACATGAAACTTCTCTTCCATAAGATAAAAAATTTGCTTAATTCCCGAATTCCCGCAAATTCTACATAAATAGAAAACACTTTCACTGTCCGGCTCAGCAATTTATCCACTGAATGCAGAATGCGCATTGCACACCAGAGTGTGAAAAAAGCCCACTATTGCTCCAGAATAAAATCCGGCTCCCAACGCAAGTCCCAGACAAGCACCTGCCCAAAGTCCAGCTGCAGTCGTCAGTCCTTTTTACCTGATTCTGCTTTGTCACTAGAATAGTTCCTGCACCAAGAAAAACTGATACCACTGATGACCTGCGCTGCAATTCTACTTGAATCTGGATCTCCCATATATATTTTGAGGTAAATTCCGGTCATCATTGCAATCTCCGCTCCCATACATACTACAATATAAGTACGAAATCCTGCTGGACGCCCTTTTTGCTCCCTCTCATATCCAAGGATTCCAGAAAACAGCATCCCAAGAATCATGCGGATAAGTATTTCCGTGATTGTCAGATTTTCCAATGCCGGTCATTCCTTTCTGTCTGACATCAGCCTTTTACTGCTCCGCTGACACCTTCTACATAATACTTCTGCGTACATAAGAATAAAATTGCTACCGGTATGGAGATAATAACCGCACCTGCTGCAAAGCTACAGAACCACTGATCAATATATTCCACATCTAACATCTGGTACAAGCCGACTGCAACTGTGTAATACTCCTGATTTGCACCACACAATACCTTTGCGAGCATAAAGTCTTTGAATGAAGTCCTGCAAAAGAAGTCAGCATCGTGTATACAACAACTGGTTTACTCAAAGGCATAATGATCTGTGTCAGGACCTGCCATTTGCTTGCTCCGTCTAATAGTGCCGCCTCATCAAGCGACATGGATATCGTATCAAAAAATCCTTTAGCTATATGATAACCGCAGCCTGCGCCTCCCGCATACACTGCAATCATTGCCACACGCAAAGATTGGTATCCGTCACTCCAGCCAAGCATTTTAATAATGTAATATACCGCGATCATCGACATAAATCCCGGAAACAGATGGATAATCATAGTCTGCATTCATTAACGGTTTCCTTGCACGGAACCGCAGTCTTGAAAGAGTATATGCCACCGAAATCACAAAAAAAATGTGGATATGATACAGCTTACCGATGCTATGATAAATGTATTCCATACCATCTTGGGAAAATTAAATACGGAAAAATCGGTAAATAATTTTATATAGTTATCCAGTGTATAACGCGTCGGGAAAAAGGTGGAACTGTAAGATCCCTTTGTTCCGCGAAAACTTGTCAAAATAACCCATAATACAGGCAAAAGCCAGACGACTGCCAGAACAGCAAGAAATGCATGGGCTAAAATGACTTTTTATTTTCTTGCCAGTTGAATATCTGTGAAATGTCCCTTTCATCGAAACGCCTCCTCATTCCTGTTTGAACCGCTAAATGTAAATGTTACAAGCGACACAATCGTCAATGTTACAAATGTCATAATACCAACGACTGCCCCTACATCAAAATACTGATTTTCGATTGTCAGTTTATACAGCCATGTGATCAACAGATCCGTCTTTCCTGCCGTAGAACCTACCGATCTTGGCAGACCTTCTGTCGTCAGGAAAATAACGTTGAAGTTATTTACATTTCCGTAAAGGTCGTAATCAGATATGGTGTTGTGACAAAGAGCATGTATGGCAGTGTTATTTTCATAAAAGTCACAATAGGACCTGCCCCGTCCACTCTGGCAGCTTCATACAATTCTGTCGGGATATTCTGCAGAATACCCGTCACCTGAAGCAGTGTATACGGAACACCAACCCAGATATTGATTAAAATGACAACGACTCTCGCCCAAGTTGCGTCCGTAAAGAACGGCAGTGACTGTGTTGCTCCGATCAGTCCGAGATTACGAAGCAAGATATTCACAGCGCCTTCCGGCTGAAGCATGGACTTAATGATCAGCAATGTGACAAAATGCGGGATTGCAACCGTAAGGGCAAAGCAGAACCTCCACATTTTCTTTTGCACGAATCTCTTTCCAGTTGATAAACAGTGCTAGGAGCATTCCCAGAATATAATTAGAAAAGTCGCAACGACTGCCCACACCATTGTCCATCCAAAAACTGACCAGAATGTTTGTCCAAGGCTGTCACCAAAATCAAATATTTTTCGGAAGTTTTCAAGTCCGACCCAGTCAAATAAAACCAGCTTATTTCCTTCCACACTGTAATTCGTAAATGCCATACTAATCATAAAGACAAGTGGCAGGATTGTAAACATCAGTACGCCAAGTACTGGAAAAGTCAGTAGTGTGATATGCAGATTACCATTTAATAATTCTTTTAACTCCTGCTTTAACGTCAGGATTCTGTTCTCCCTTTTTCGACTGACATTCCAGACGATATGCCTGTTTTAAAGAACTTTTTGGCTATCAGGAAAAATACCAGAATCAGGGATAGTGTGACGATACCATACAATAAAATGATAAAGGGAACGATCTCCATCCACATATTCATATAAACTTTTCGCTTCATTCCATACTTTCTGCTGTTCTACATCTCCCAACGTCCTGAATTTACTTAAATTGTAAAATCCTGTCTGCACCATATAAACGATCAGTAAAATTTCCGATGTCAGATAGAGAATCCCTTTTGCGATCTGTTTGTGTACCAGACAGCCCAGCCTAAAAACAATAGCCGAAAGACGCACGATGAAAGAACCGTTCTTTAATGCGTTCCGGGCAGTATATTCTGTATAAAACTCTTTTTTTTTTTTTCTGCTTTTCATCCTTTTGCAACCCCGCTCTTATTTCATAGATATATTTCGGAACATTAATTTACACCGGATGTATTGGAGCTTTACTCTAATGTTTTTAATTTCTACGCTGCATTTTCATGTGTCATAATGCCGTCTCTTAATTCATTACCAAAGCTTTCTGCCGCTGTCCAGAAATAAGACATCTCTGTGTAGTTCGCACGTGGCACGGCAATGTTTTCGACTGTCCAGGAATCTACTGCTACAACGGCATCTTTCTGGATCTCTGTATCGTTTACAAGCCCTTTATAGCATGGAACATATCCACGGGTTTCATAATGTAATTTCTGGCTGTCATAGCCACCAAGGTACATTGCAAGCTCAATCGCAACCTGCGGATAAGCAGTTGTGGATTTAACACCGATTGCTTTGGATGAAGTAAACGGTTTTAACTGTACTTCTTCTCCGTCAACTGTCATGGAAGGAAGCGGAGCAACGCCAAAAGTTATCGCCTAAGATTTCTTCTGTCTGTCTGCCTGCCAGGTTCCGCAGAAATATGCATTGACATTCCCCTCACGCATCATGGAAATCGCATCTTCCGGGGAAGAAACAACTTAAATTCTCATTCTGTACCATATCGATCAGTGCATTGGTCATTGCAAGCGTTTTCATCGTTATCAAGTACAATTCCTGCTTCACGCTCGTTACCTTCTTCTCCGAAGAAAGTTGCTCCTGCTCCAAGATAGAAGGAAGCCAGATAGAAACCATTGTTCAGTGGAATCGCTACTTTTCCTTTTTCTAACATTGTATCTAAAGATTTGATATCATCTTCTGAAAATACACTCTTATCGTAATACATAAAGTAAGTGTTTGTTGTCATTGGCACGCCGTAAACACCGTCATCATAAGTTAAGCTGTCTGCTAAGACGCTGGAGTAGTTCTCACGAATCGTATCAAGATACTTTCCGCCAAACTCGGTCAGACTGTTTGCCTGACAGAATTTTCCAGACCGGTAGAAGAATAAATGAATACATCTCTTTGCCGCATCAATATCCTGTGGAACTAATTTCTTTGCATCAGATTCTGTGCAAACACCATAGTTAAATGTAATATCCCAGTTTGGATGCAGTTCATTAAACTGGTCACACATGGTATTTAACCACTGTCCATATTCCGGATCCTGATCCTCTGACGGTGACCATCCGGTCAGTGTACAGGTGATCGGTTCTTCCTCCTGTGCATCCTGCTCGGTTGCTTCACCCTGTTCTGTTTCAGAAACAGATGCATTTGCTGATGCAGTGTTCTCTTTTGCATCACTTCCTCCGCATGCGGTCATGGATACTACCATAGCTGCACATAACATTACACTTAATACTTTACGTTTCATACCTTTTCCTCCTGTTTTTTTCGTTCCGAAATATTTTCGTTTTGTTTCGCTATGAATCATAGCATTTTTGAGATATCATGTCAATATATAATTCATTTTGTACATATTATTTTTGCTTATTGCGTTTTTCTTTGTACAATGTTATGATATTTTCTGCGAAACATTTAAGAAACATTTTGTAAAACACTCTGTTTCGCCAGAAGGGAGTTTTCATATTTATGAAAAAATAAATAAATTTTCACACACACACCAACCGTTGCCGCCACGCAGACGGGATTGCAGCCGATTATGTCCAGTCTGCACTGTCTGCCGGTGTTACACAGCTCGGTTTTTCCGACCACGCCCCATTTCCCGATTATGATTTTGGAATGAGAATGCCTTACTGTGAATTATCTGAATATATCGAGGATATAAATGCATTGACGGTACAATACCGGACTGATATAATTTTATGGAAAGGATTAGAAATCGAATATCTCCCAGAATACCGGGATTACTATGAAGCACTTCTCACCCGTTCCGGGATGGATTATCTGCTTATGGGAGAACATTTCTATAAAAATGCATCTGGAAAAACCACGAATTATACCGATGCACTTTCTACAGACGAATTTCCTGTCTACGCACAAAATGTTGCTGACGGAATGAAAACCGGACTATTTTTGGCAGTCGCACATCCTGATATTTATATGGCTGATAATTTTGTCTGGGATGACAACTGTAAAAAAAAGCGGCTGACATTATCATTGATACGGCTGTCACTACCGGCACAGTGTTAGAATACAATGCCAACGGCTTCCGGCGCGAAAAAAAGTTTTATCCAGACGGAACCAGATATCAGTATCCGCACCCTGCTTTCTGGGGAAATGGTCAAAGGCAGCGGTGCCCGCGTGATCGTTGGTTCGGACTGCCACAATCCATCACAGGTCTGGGATGTAGCAATTGAAAAAGCATATCAAAATTTATATGCACTTGGAATCCATCCGATAAGTAGTCTCTTTGATACATCTGACGTTCCATCTGTACTTTGCACAAAATCACACGACGAGGAACATTCATGAATATCAGAGATATTGCCAGATTGGCGAACGTGACACCGGGAACTGTTTCCAAAGTTTTAAACAATTATCCCGATATCAGCGAAGCTACAAGACAACACGTACTACAGATCATAAAAAGAGAATCAGTACACCACAAAAAACGGCGGCAGAAAGTTCAAACAGGCTGTTACACCACGTATTGGACTTGTCTCGGAAAATGTTTACAACTGGGTTTCCGAGACAATGCAGAACCTGCTTTCCGAGCGCTTTCACAACGCCGACTATACTGTTTTATCCTTTCAGGATAATTATTTTTCACAAAATAAAAATGAAAAATTTCAGGAATTATTAACTTATATCGACCGACACCAGCTTACAGGTCTTATTTACTTCGGTGGAAACTTTGAAGATGTCCCTGCCGATTCCTTTGCCGCACTCAACTGCCCTGTTATCTTCGTCAATACTGTCCTACCACCAGATAACATGATGACCGCCACAACTTACTCAAGCGTCCAGGTCAACCACTATGAGACTGCTTACTGGCAGATGGAATCCCTGATCAAAAAACGGCCACAGCCATATCTGTATGCTGATTTCTTCTAAGATCGATACCAGTGTGTACCGCCTCCGCTGGCAGGCATACGAAGATGCGCTGTCTTCCCATGGTCTTTCCACGGAATATCTTGCAGAAAGCGGCTATCAGTGCGAACGTGCTTACCGGGAGCTGACAGAAGTTCTTACTATGCACCCAGAAATCACTGCCATCTGCAGTATTTCAGATATCGTAACGCCTGCCGCGATCCGTGCAATCCATGATCTTGGAAAGATTCCCGGAAAAGATGTTCATATTATCAGCTTTGACGGCATGCCTTCCATGCACTATTGCATCCCTTCCATTTCTACTTTTTATCCAGCCACGAGATGAAATGGCAGGCTATATTTATGATTTACTGCTTGGGCTGATTAGTGACGAGCGCCAGCACCAGCATATTACGTTTCAGACACGTTTTTCACCGGGGAGAGTCTTAATGATTTTCTTCTCAAATCAGAATATTGCCATATCACTTTGATTGATTATAAAAAGGCAGGGAGAAGGGGCTGTGAAAAAAGAATAGTCCCAGAAAAAAAAGAAAGACCAAGAGTTTATAATGAACTCAAGGTCTTTCTTTCTGTTATAATTAATTTGTGAAAAAAAAAAATTAATAACATAATCTATTCTAACCCAAAACAGGCAGTTTTGCCACTGCTAATTCAAGATTATCTGGACATCTGTGATCCAGTGCTGACTTTTGACAAATTTATGGGAGAAATTGAACTGGAGAAGTATCTGAAAAATATTCCACAACATTATACAGGAAGACTCAGATATGACCCGGTCAGCATGCTGAAGACAGTTTTGTTCGGATTTATGGCGAATGGCTATATATCATTACGTGAGTTGGAGGATCAGTGTAAAGTCAATCTCCGCTTCATGTATCTTATGGATCATCAAGCACCTTCTTACCGTACTTTCGGCTACTTCATCAACGAAGTACTTGCTGATTCCATTGAGGAAATATTTCAAGATATAAACAAAAAAATCTTCGAGACAGAGCATGTAGATCTTCAACATCTATACATTGATGGATCCAAGTTTGAAGCAAATGCGAATAAATACTCCTGGGTATGGAAAAAAGCAACTGAAAATCCAGATACCGTCTCTTTGGTAAGATAACTACACTCTTTGAGGAAATCAATGAGGAACTTTCATGTACAGGTATGAAACTTTGTATCAATAGTGAGTACGCACCAGAGTATCTGAAGGAAGCGCTGAACAGTATGCAGAAGTCTGGCAGATTAATGAAGCAATGTTTGTTCATGGGAGGGGACATCGCAAAACCACGCAGCAACGTCATTATGAGAAACTCAAAGAGTATGCTGCTAAGTTGGAAGAATACGTGGAAAAAATCAAAATCTGTGGAGAAGATCGCAACAGTTACTCGAAAACAGACCATTCAGCCACTTTTATGCGAATCAAGACAGACTACATGGGCAATGACCAGTTGCTTCCAGCTTATAATGTACAGGTCGGTGTTGCGGATGAATACATTGCTGTTGTTGATGTAAATCAGTATCGCTCAGATATGGATTGTTTTATTCCATTAATGAACAAGTTTTATACTACATATGGCTTTTTATCCGAAGTACCCAGTAGCAGATGCTGGATATGGTTCTTACAACAATTACATCTTCTGTGGGCAGCATGGAATGGAAAAATATATGAAATTTACCATGTTCAAGAAAAAGAGACTACAGACAAGAAGTATCATGAAGATCCATTTCGTGCAGTAAATTTTCCAATCGGGGAAGGCGGAATCATGCGTTGTCCAAATGGGGAAAAGCTTTTATCTTCAGTATCGAAAAAACGTAAAAAGGGAACAAGTATGGGCGTCAGGAAGAAGTGTATCAGTGTGAAGATTGCTCCGGCTGTCCATATGCAGAACAATGTAAAAAGACAGATAAAAACCGTACTGTACGGATCAACCGCGAACTTACAGCGATGCATCAGGAAGTGATAGAAAATCTCGAAAGCATCCAGGGAGCGCTTCTAAGGATGAACAGATCCATTCAGGCAGAAGGTACCTTTGGTATCATGAAAAACGACCGGTGGTACAAAAGAATTGTCCGAAGAGGAATAAAATCTGTATTGCTTGAAGTATTTCTCGTTTCTATCGGACACAATCTTTATAAATATCACAACAAACAGAAAAAAAAATTTGCCGCATAAAATTTCATAATATCATTCTTATGGGGTAAGGGGAACTATACCCTTTTTATGTAATATAGCTATTATTATAACTATAAGCAAAGGACGAATGAAAAAACTCTCGTTTTTTTCACACGCCCCTCTCCCCGCTTTTTTATAATAATATCCACATTTCTATGAATTCTCAATCTTTCACACTACTTTGATTGCATTTTTCCTTTCCTAACTGGTCAAATTATCCCACTGCAACTTCCACTCTTTTTCCGCAGAATGCCACACCATATTTATAAATTGCTTCTACCCCGGCTGTCCTCAGTTCCGTATCATATTGTTTTTCCTGAATCTGTTTTAGTGCAGTCTCTGACAACTGTTTCAGGCTCTCTTCTGTACCATTTTTTTCTGCTTTCAATTCAATAATAATACCCGGAAGGACCTTTCTTTACCGGTTTCAACTGAATATCATAGCGTCCTTCGCCAGACTCCCTGTTCGATGTGACAAAAATCCTCCCAGCAATGCACAAAGTCCAAGCATAAATCCATGATAAAAAAATTTTCTCCGGCTGTATCAAACGAGCTTACCGATTCCATCAGCAATGTCTGTATCTGTGTCTTCAACTTTCTGTTATCTCCTGAAAAAATTGCTTCCTGTACTGCAATTGCAGTTGACTGCGGAATCATAGTTTCGAATTTCTGCAGGATTTCCCTTGTGATACACAAGTGCTATCTCACGGTTTGGCAGTGAAATCTCACACATAAAATCCCCATTAAAGGATAATGTTGTTTTTACTGCTTTCAGATATCCTGTAACCAAAAAAGGAAACTGTAAATCGTTGACGGATTCTTTTTTATCTGTGGATAGATTACACCGGTATCGATATAAGTCGTAATCGTTTCCCCATTTACCAAGGATGCCAGACGATGATAGATTTCCTCATCTGCCTCCGCCAGAACCTCACCGATCACATCATTGCTTCCGGTAGATACCCAGAATGCCCGCGGTTCACATTCATTGCTGAAATAGTTCACAACTGACCACGGATTAAATATTTCTGTTTTTCCAAATCGATAGCCATCATACCATTCACAAATTTCATCATATTTATCGGATGCTCCATAATATGCCGCCATCTCTCGCACTTCATCCGGTGTGAAGCCAAAATAAGCACTGTATTTATGGTCTAAAACCGAATTAATGGACAGATTGTTCATTCCACTGAAAATACTTTCTTTTGCCACCCGCAGAATTCCGGTAAGAAAGCCGAATGCCAGATGCTTATTATCCTTAAATCCGCCCGAAAACAGGTTTCTCATAAACAGAGTGATTTCTTCATAATAACCTTTCATATATCCCTGCTGGATAGGCGTATCATACTCATCAATAATAATCACCGGAGCGGTTCCATGATGTTTATGAAGCATTGCCGAAAAGATCCGCCAATGCACTTGAGAGTTCTACTTCCGTCACATTTCCTTCCGCTAGCCTTGCATATTTCCGCTCATCATATTCATCACACCGGTCACTCGTCCGAAGTTCTTCGTGTCTCTGCGTCTCTTTTGCAAAAATATCCCTGACTGCAGAAAATGTCTCCTCCCAGGTATTAAATTTCACATCTTTAAACGTCAGGAAAATAACCGGATATTTGCCCTGATACGCCCGGTATTTCTGACCACATGCCCAAATTTTTTTATCCTGAAAATATACCGATGTATCCTGCTCTGTTTTTTCAAAAAAAGTCCGCAGCATATCCATATTCAGCGTTTTTCCAAATCTGCGTGGTCGTGTAAAAAGTGTTACCATCGGACGTTCATCAATGAAATCTTTTATCAGCATCGTCTTATCAACATAGTAATATTCCGCCTGTGCCAGCCGGAAATCTGACACACCGATTGGCAGAGGCAGGCAGGATGATCTCTGATTTTTCCGGTAAGAACCAGAGCGTATTCTTTTTTATCTGCTGGTTTAGACGCATCTGCTGGAATCTGCCAACTGCGTCCCTGTCTCACAGTTCCCTCGATTCTTCCACTTCTGCAAAGTTCCGCTACTCTCCGCTCTGTGATATTCCATTGTCTTGCGCCTTCTTTTACTGAAATCATTTTTATCATTTTGCACTTCCCCCACCATATTTATATATATAGTATATCCATATGTGCTTATTTCTGCAATATTTAGTGGAATTATTCCGTATATTTTCGATATTATTCCGAGTATTTTTTTGCATTATTCTGCTATTATCAGAACAAATAAAATATTTTTTTTTACTTTGCAGGCACAGAATTTTCTGTAAAGTAAAGGGACATGGAAAATGAGATAACCTCATAAATCCATGTCCTTTTCTTTTTATAGTTATGTGAACCTATTTACTTTTTGCTAACATCAATTATGCAGCTCCAAATTTGTCCTGTTCTGCACCTATACATATTGTGTACGTATCCTACAATTCCACAATAAACTCTTCCACAAGTTTCGCGCAATGCTCCGCTGCTTTTTTCTCAAACGTCGGATAATCCATCTCCGCAGAATTATCTGCCTTATCAGAGATTGCACGCAGAATCACGAATGGGATTTCATTTAAGTATCTTTGCCTGTCCGATCGCAGCCCCCTCCATCTCAGTGCAGAGTGGGTGGAAGTTCTCGACTAATTTGTCCTTCACTTCCTTATCACAGATAAACTGGTCGCCGCTTACGATCCTGCCGGAGAACACTTTCACTTCGGTGTTGACTTTCTCGCACACACTCTTTGCAAGGGATGCCATTCTCGTCCGCCGGAAAACTTAAAGTTTCAAGCTGTGGGATCTCGCCTAACGGATAACCGAATACACGCACATCCATGTCATGCTGAAGGACATCTGTGGAAACAACGATATCCCCCGATATCGATCTGTGCGTCCAGAGAACCTGCGATACCGGTATTGATGATATGTGATCACGTCAAATAAATCTGCAAGGATCTGTGTGCAGATACCGGCATTTACTTTTCCAATACCACTGCGCACGATCACAACCTCGACACCGTTTAATGTTCCTTCAAAAAATTCCATATTTGCTTTTTTGTTGTTTTTACAACATTCATCTTTGATTTTAAAGTTTCAACTTCGAGCTCCATTGCTCCGATAATTCCGATTTTTTTCATCTCGTTCTGTTCTCCTGTTCTCATTTACTTTCTCGTACTCTGACTCGTTTTATTCATCCATAAGCCGAACTGTTTAATTGGTATTCTAACATAAAAATGGAAATTTCGCTTTATTTTTGCAAAATTTCCATTTATCTTTCTCTTTTATTCACTTGCAGTTCACCAAATGCAAATAAATTCGTATTTCTATATCTTTACGCTACACGGATCTTCTGTAAAACATTTCCAAGTTCTGCTTCCTTCTTCTCGCAGTCAGCTTCAGAAATCTTCTCTGTCACAAAGCCAAGCTCTCTCCTCGGTCACGCCTTCTGCCTGTACATACGTAACAGTTCCAAATCCTCTTTCTACAGCTGCTTTGTCTGCTGTTGTGCGGATGAAGAACCGGTTCTCCCATTCCCTGTAATCTACGAGCTCCAGTTTCTTTTTGAACTCCACTCAATTGGAATATTTTTGTCCAGATTTTTTGCCATCTCAACGACATCGGCAACCACTGCACTAGCTGTTGGGAGTTTTCCTGCACCACTGCCGTAAAACATTGCATCACCTAACACATTGCCATGTACAAAATTGCATTGAACACGCCGTTTACTGCATAGAGCGGATGAGATGCCGGAAGTAAGAATGGAGCAACAATTGCTGTGTAACCTTTTGGTCCTTTTTTGCTTGTTGCGAGCAGTTTGATTGCGCTTCCCATCGCCTGTGCGTATTTGATATCCGTCGGTGTGATTTTAGTGATTCCCTCTGTGTGAATGTCCTCAAAGTCAACCTGCTGTCCGCATACTAAAGATGTTAAAATAGCAATCTTACGGCATGCATCATAACCTTCCACATCGGCAGTAGGATCTTTCTCTGCATACCCCTTTGCCTGCGCATCCTTTAAAACTTCATTAAAATCAGCACCCTTTTCTGTCATCTCAGTCATCATATAGTTCGTTGTACCGTTTACGATACCAGTGATCTCTTCGATCTCATCTGCAGTAAGACAGGAATTTAACGGACGGATGATCGGAATACCGCCGCCGACACTCGCCTCAAACATGAAATTCACATTTTTTTTCTTTTGCAAGTGCGATCAGTTCTGCACCTTTGCAGCCACCAGTGCCTTATTGGAAGTTGTCACATGTTTTCCGGCCTCTAACATTGTTTTTACAAAAGTATACGCCGGTTCCACGCCACCCATTGTCTCAACTACAATCGCTACTTCCGGATCTTCTGCGATCACTTTATAATCATGTACGATTTTCTCCTGGATCGGATCTCCCTCAAAATCCCTTAAATCCAGAACATACTTTAATTCCACTTCATCGCCGACGCGGGCCGCAATGCTCTTCTTATTAATGTCTAAAACCTCTGCCACACCGGAACCGATCGTTCCAAACCCCATAATTGCTACTTTTATCATTTTTATTCTGCCTTTCTGTTTTTGTATTATGTAAACTATTCTGTTTGCCAGTCTGTTTTTATTCTCTCGCCAGAATTTTCACATACTGAATGCCGCCCACACTCTCAATCTTTGTGACCATCTCTGCAACATCCCCCGTCTGCGGTAAAATATCAATACTGAGCGTCAGCGTTGCGATTCCATTGACCGGTATACTCTGATGAATGGTAAGGATATTGGCATGAAAATCAGCAATCGTTTTCAATACCCCGGACAAAAGTCCCGGCTCATCATCCATCTGAATGACCATCGTAATGGTCTTTCCCTTTGTTGTCTCGTGAAAAGGAAAAATATCATCTTTATACTTGTAAAAAGAACTGCGGCTGATCCCTACACTCTCTGTCGCCTCCTGCACCGATGCGATCTTACCGGAATCGATCAGCCTTTTTGCCTCCACTACTTTCAGCAGTACTTCCGGCACTGCCTTCTCTTTCAAAAAACATAATATTGCATTTTGTCTTTCATGGAAATGAATACCTCTTAGTTGCCAGATTCAACAGATTCTCTTTTGTATATAGAATCCATTCTGTTTGTTTGGGACTTACATCTGTCCTCATGAGGAAGATAATAACACAAAGAGGCTGCCAAAGCAACCTCTTTTTCCAGAACATTTCTATATTTTTGTTTCTTATTCACCAAATTTTTGATATTTAGAACTTGCGGCTTCCGCCTCCATGACTTCTGCCAGAACTGCTGGTATGTACCGTTGATCTGCCGGAATGGCTGCGCCGCCACCTCCGGCTGCTTCCACTATTGGTCTGGATTCTCCGATGCGTCACCATCTGGTTGACAAACGGTCTTCCTGACCGGTCAGGTTAACTTTTCCCGAACGCATGGTAATCATACTGGTATCCACCGCCAAATTTCAGACGGTATTTTCCGGTAATTCCAAAAAATACAGCGGCAAACACAGCCGCAAGTACAACTGCAAACAGAATTTCACCCAACGTGAGTACATGGTAATAATGGATCTCGCCTGTTTCTTCATCATAGGTATATGCGTCAGATGGGACTCCTACCTCATAATAGTACTCTGCATCACTTAACATGGAAGAAAAGCAGGAAGCATATTCCCCATCCGCAACATAATCATAACAGTTATCCAGAATATCATCGATCCTGTCGTCATTCAGATAGTAAATGGCTTCTCCCGCAGTCGATATCGTAACCTCTCTGTTATCCATGTCAATGAGGAACACCACGCCATCATCGCCTGTTGCTGTCGTGTCATAAAAATCATCCGCATACTCTCTCGCTGTCTTTCCCTGTGCATCCTCTGTCGTCAGGACAAAACTCTCCCAGCCTGTGGTCTCCTGCAGATTGGTGATTTCTTTCCGAAAGCGACTGCTGTTTCCTCATCTGAAAGTAACGCTGCATCATCATACACCGCATCATAAGTATCCGCATAGACCGGTACAGCCGCAAAAAGTGTCAGTGCAGTTACTGCGGACAGAGCGATTCTTTTTCTTAATTTATCTCTCATAAGAAATACCCTCCGATCAATGCAATGATTAAGACAACGACTGCCGAAATAATACCCGTCAGCGTGACTTTTCCGTAGTCTACTGGAAGTTCTCCGAACACTTTTCCTGTCTGCCCGTTCATGGAATAATAGTAGATTTTTCCATCTTTCCCCTTATAGGTAACAGTCCAGACCGGAAGCAACGCATAAGACCAGTCCTCCTTCTTCGGGATCACCCCGAATGAGTTGACCGATAACGCATTGTATCCCTGAACAGATTCCCGCATGAGTTTTTCCGCTGAGTTTTTCATCGTAGCCTGCATATTTCCTTCCACTGCTTTCTGCTCGATGTCACGTTTCTCTGCCATGAAACCGGAAAGATATCCCATATTAAAATCTTTCATCTCATTGAACTGATACGGCAGTACCCCTTTCACAAGCTGCACATTTGCCTTTTTGCAGTGCGTTCTCTGCAAGATTCTTCAGATTAACCTCACCCTCACGCTCCACATGGTAAAACTTTGTCTCTGTGTACTCGGTATCTCCGGTTCTCCCACACGGATTTTCTTGCCTTCGCCCTGCAGTTTTCCCTGCAATTTTGCATCATAGATCCAATATGGGAAATAGACACCACTCAGACATTCGATCTGTTTCTTATTAAAAAATGCCTTTGGAACAAATTTTTTCTTTCCAACATATTCTAAGAAACGTTTTTCCGCTTCCTTTTTGGAAATTTTAAAAGGAATGACTTTATTTGGAAGATACTTTCCTTCCAGCCGTTTTCCAAGCACGACCCGATTGTGACAATAATAACAGAACGTGGCTGCTGTCGTTGCATCTGTCACGATTTCTGCTCCACAGGAAGGGCAGTTATAAATGACTGCCTCTGCGCCGCCGTCCTCCCCCTTCTTTTTTCTTTGTGTCCGGACTCTGCTGCTCGGTTGTTTCCTGCTCTGCTTCATCAGAACCATCCGCTGCACCGGCATCCGTTTCCTCAGACTCTGCCGGCCGCAATGCATCCAATTCCGCCTGGGTAAATTTTGAACCACAGTACTCGCATTTATACTTCTGTGTCGCCGGGTCAAAAATCAGTTCTCCGCCACAGTTTGGACACTTAAAACTGATAATTGCCATAGTTAGCTCCTTGCCTTTCCGCAATTGCTTTGCAGAATTTACCTTTGTTGACGGTTCCACACTCACAGGTCCACTCCGCGCCGGTGCAGGTTTTCCACACTCACTGCAGAACTTTCCGGTATTCACGGTTCCACATTCACAAGTCCAGCTATTTACCGGAGCCGGTGCAGGTTTTCCGCACTCACTGCAGAACTTTCCGGTATTTGATGCTCCGCACTCACAGGTCCAGCTATTTGCCGGGGCCGCTGTCTGCTGTGGTGATGCCGCCTGCTGTGGTGCCGCCTGTGGCTGTGTTCCTGCCATGCCTGCTGTCATGGCGTTCAATCCTTCCATGGAAGTGTTAAACTCTTTGCATTCCCATGCCGACGCCCATGAATCCTGTCATCGCACCGCCTGCATTGGAACCTGCGTCACGCACACCTTCTGTTAAATTCTTAACAGCCATACCACGGAGCACACTTGCATCTCCACCTAACATTGCACCTTCATTTCTCATGTTGATGAGCTTCTGGGACTCTTCATCATAAGAAACGCTTGCAATACCGACTGCCTGGATTTCCATACCACGTGTCTGGTTCCACTCTTCATCGAGTGTAGTAGCCATATATTTTCCAAGTTCTCTTGCTTTGGAAGTCACATAGGAAATACGTGTTCCGTCCGCCGACATCTGGTTGATTGCCGACTGCAGCGCCTCTAAAAACTCTGACAGGTACTGCTCGCCGATCTCATCGATCTCCACTCTGTCTGCGTTTCTCGGAATTACTTCTGCATAGAACTGGAGTGGATTGGTGATCTTAACGGAATATGTACCATGCGCTCTTAAGAAAAGCTCTGCGTTATAAAAATTATCAAAGTAATTGATCGGGTTTCTCGTTCCAAACTTGATCCCTTTGATCTCCTGCAGATTGATAAAAAATACTTTCTGCGCAGTTGGTGTCTGACCGCCATATTTAATACGGTTAAAAAGAATCCTTTAATGAATCTCCAAACTGTCCGTTAAACAATGATGGCAGGGAAGAATTATCTACCTTATAATATCCCGGTTCTGCCGTGTAATCGACTACTTTTCCTCCATCCACAAGCATCATAAACTGGTTGTCATAAACATGGATGATCGAACCATTGGAAACTGTGTTGCCTGTTCCCTTGGTATTCTGTCCTCTCCGGATCAGCACACCGCTTGTAAACACGGTTTTTTGTCGCTCATGTCATCTGCTTCGATGACCTCTAACCACTGATCTGCAAGTCCTCCGTTCCTCCGATTGCCTGTCCAATTGCCCTAATAATTCCCATAACATATCCTCCTATACGTGATTGTAATCTACTTCATAAAAACGATGAAGCGTCCAAACTTTTAAATTGATCGGTGTGATCGCAAGCCCGCAGTACTCGCAGTACATTGCCCCCAGATTGGTGACCGGTGCACCGCAATGCGGACAGGTTGTTCCGACAGCATTGTCGATTTTTTGCTATCTTCTCATCCTGAATATACATGACCTCAACATTATACTTTGTCTGCTCAATCGGTTTTCATCCCCTGAAACCACTGTTCCATCTTTTTCTTTTTATAATGAAGATGTTCCACAGCACTCTGAAATGTAATGATACATTTTCCCTGTTTTTTTCATAGTTGGAAATCTCCGTCCGGTGAATCCGGATCTTTTCGTATACTTCCCGGATTCCTTCCGACCGGTTCATTTCAATTCTATTTTCTACCTGCGCTTTTAATTCCTCTGAAGCATCCCGGATCAGCGAAACATTCCCGGAATCAATTGCCTGCAAAGCGGAAACCAGCATATTCTCAGCCTTATTCTTAAACTGCACCAGATTAAAATCCGGAAAATCCCTCTGGATCTGCGGTTCAAAGATCCGCGTCATCCCGGACACGGATTTCGGGGTGGCTGCAAGCTCATCTGCCTGCTTATTCCATCCCTCCACCAATGAATCTGTCCCGAATAAAGCCTGGGAAACATCCTCTACTTTTCTTTTTTGATTTTCCGGTATGCATAATAACCGCCACCTGCGAGCACCGCCAGTATGACGATCACCGGAATCCAGTTATTCATCGTCGCCACCTAATCCCTTCGGACATCCCAAAGATAACCACTTTAAGTATCCGTTGATAAATAAATCTATTTTTCCATCCATTACGCTGTCCACATTTCCGGTTTCCACACCTGTACGATGATCTTTGACCATCGTATACGGCTGCATGACATAGGATCTGATCTGGTTACCCCAGCCGATCTCTCTGTGACCTCACCGCGGATACCGGGCTGCCTTCTCAGCATTCTCCTGCTGCTTTAACAGATACAGTTTTGCCTTTAACATCTGCATTGCCTTATCCTTGTTCTGGTGCTGGGAGCGCTCATTCTGGCACTGCACGACAATTCCGGTCGGAAGGTGCGTGATCCGGATTGCAGAGGAAGTCTTGTTGATATGCTGTCCACCGGCTCCGCTGGAACGGTAAGTATCAATTCTTAAGTCATCTTCATTGATCTCAATGTCGAGATCTTCCTCGATATCCGGCATAACATCACAGGATACAAAAGATGTCTGGCGCTTTCCAGCCGCATTAAACGGAGAAATACGGACCAGACGGTGTACGCCTTTTTCCGATTTCAGATATCCATACGCATTCTCTCCATTGATCTGGAATGTGATGGACTTGATGCCTGCCTCATCTCCATCTAACGAGTCTAAGACAACCAGCTCATATCCCCTGCTGTCTGCCCATTTGGAATACATACGGGAACAACATCTGTGCCCAGTCACACGACTCGGTTCCGACCAGCTCCGGCATGTAATGACAGGATCGCATTATCCCCATCATATTCACCGGAAAGCAGTGTCTTAATACGGATATTGTCGAAAGTCGTAACAAATTCACTCAACATCTCCTCGATCTCCGGGATCAGGGAAGCATCATTCTCCTCATACCCCATCTCGATGAGTGTCTCTATGTCGTCAAACTGTGTTGCAAAGCTTCTCATAAGTTGCAACATCATCCTTCATACTCTTTAAGGTTTTCATTTTTTATTCTGGGAAACGACCGGATCATTCCAAAAATCGCCGTCTTCCATTTCCCGCTCTAATTCCTGGATTTTCTGCTCTTTGTCAGCCAGGTCAAAGTGAATCCCTCACTTCCTGCAGCGGTCCCTCTGTATGAATTCAGAGTCACTTTAAATTGATCAAGTTCTACCACAGTATCACCTCTTTCATTTTTTATCTGACAGACTCTTTTTATCTGTCTGTTATTTTTATTGTAAAGTAAGCTTTGATTTTTGGCAATGTTTTCGCACTACTTTTAAGGTAAAAAAAAAGAATTGCAAGTCCGATCGACGCGCCGAGCGTGTCAATGCACACATCCATCACCTCTGCCGACCTTCCCGGTATAAAATACTGATGAAACTCATCTGTAGCCGCATAAACTGCCGCCGTGAGCGCGCCGCAAGAAACTGTCGCTTTTCTTTTTTTCAGGATTCCGCGGTAAAATGCAAAAGAAAGCAGACCTAATATGGCATACTCTGTCATATGGGCTGCTTTTCTTACCGGATATTCGATTTTTTCTGCCATGGCCAGCTGCTGTTTTTCGGTCATATCCAGATGGAGCGTATCATTGGCACGCTCCACCAGACGATGACACAATCCGCCACTCACTTTACTCGATTCCGTCGCAGGCTGATTGGAAAAAGAAAAAATCAGACACATCCATGCTACTGCCAATATCCCTGTAACGATCCGATAAAGTTGTTTTTTCATGCTATTCTCCTGTTATTTACTGGATTTTATCCTTTAAAACCTCTATCGCCTTCTGAATCTGGTTATCATATGCCTCGTCATAAGAAGTTGCATCTTTGTCGAGATATTCGTATTCCAGTTCAATATCCGGCCTTCAATTCCGACACCGTGAATATAATTTCCGTTCGGAGTAAAATATTTGGCAGTCGTAAGCTTCACTGCGTCCCCATCCTCCAACGGGAAGATTGTCTGCACAATTCCTTTTCCAAAGGTTGTCGTTCCGATCAGTGTGCCATACTGATAATCTTTGACCGCACCTGCCAGAATCTCGGACGCACTGGCGCTCTCCCCATTGATCAGTACCGCAAGCGGGTAGTCCAGATACGTATCCCCGCTGGAAGTGTAGTCCTGAGGTTTCCGTTTTTATCTTCTGTATACACAACTGTTCCCTCCGGCAGAATATCATCCAGGATCTGGACAACTGCGGTCACCATACCACCGGGATTATATATCTCACATCAATGATCAGTGCTTTCATTCCCTGATTCTCAAGATCTTTTACTGCCTCCTCAAATTGCGCCGCTGTCTCTGTCTCAAAGGAATCAATATGTACATATCCGATACCATCCTCGAACATCTTGTGGGACACACTTGGCAAATGTAATGTCCTGTCTTTCTACATCAAAGGAAAGATTTTCCTCGGTAGACGGACGGTAAATCTCCAGATGGACAGTCGTTCCCTTCTCTCCACGAATCAGTTTTTAACAGTTCCGAAAGTTCCATCGAAGCAGCCTCTGTTCCGTCCACGGAAACGATCACGTCATCTTTCAACAATCCTGCTGACTCAGAAGGAGTTCCCCTCATAAACCTTGTTGACTGTTACCACCATGGTATCCTTTATCCTGGCTTAACCCTGCACCGATTCCATAGTACTGGCCTGTCGTAGATATCTGAAGCGCCTGATAATCTTCTGCATTATAGTAAACAGAATATTTATCTCCCAATCCATCGATCAGACCTGTATACAGTCCATCCTGCAGTTTCTCATTTTCAATGTCATCATAATAATAGAGCTTTGTGTATGCAGTCAGTTCATTGATCTTGCTGACCGTATCTGCGTCGAGCACTGCGCCCCTCTCCGTCATCTGCACTTTCCTTGTTCGTGATCAGGATCTGTGAATTTGTTGCCAGACATGCCACATTGATTCCCGTCCAGCTTATCAGAAGTGTTCCGATCACACCGATCACGATCCCTTTGACTGTGCTTCCTTTTTTCTTCTTTGGAGTCTCTTCCGCTCCAGTTTGATCCAGTTCATAATTCTGCTGATCCATAAATTTCCTTTCGCAAAGCAATTTCAAAACATTTTGTCGTGATCCTTTCCATGTAAACATATGCATAACCGCACCTCCACTTTCATAGCAATTGAGAAAAATGCCGAGGTGCCGGTTTTATTTTCCATAACCTTTTTACAAAACAGAAAAAAGAGATTGTACACAAAATGCCGTTTCTGATTTCCGGCTTTCGTGTGGCAACCTCTTTTTATATACTTTATCTGCCTGATTCCCGGAACGCTTATCAGCCCTTGAGATAACTCCACGGACTGACATAACTTCCGTTTAATGATACACCAAAATGTAAATGATTTCCAGTAGAAATACCTGTACTTCCAACGTAGGCGATCGTCTGACCTGCGGAAACTGCTGTTCCTTCCGAAACTGCAAGCGAGGAACAATGCATATAAACGGTATAAAGTCCGCCGCCATGATCGATCATCACGTAGTTTCCGGCTGCACTGCTGTAATTTGCCGCCTTTACGGTACCGTTTGCCGCTGCAACGATCGCCGCACCTGCTGAGGCACCGATATCAATTCCTTTATGGTTTGAAGACGCTCCTGAAGTCGGTGAAACCCCTCGTTCCATAATCACTGGTAACCCTTGTACTTGGATTTGACACGGCCATGTGAAAGCTCCACCTGTATAAGGATTGTCTGCTACCTCTTTTTCCCCCTCTGCAGCCTGCTTTGGCCGCTGCCGCCCTTTCTCAGCCTCGATCCGCTTGATCTCCGCTATCAATTCGTTCTGCGCCTGTATCTCTGCCTCAAAATACTTTTTGCATCCTCCTGCGCATCCGAAATATTACTTGTGATGCCTGCAAGCTCTGTCTCCTTCTGGCTCATCAGTGCCGCAACAGACTGCTTCTGGCTCTCCACACATTCGCTTTCATATTTTCCAGATCAGCGTAATCCTGTTCAAGCTGTTCTTTCGCCACGGTGATATATTCAATATTCTCCGTGTACTCATCCAGCTTTTGCCTGTCATACTTCTGGATCTCTGCGATATACTCTGCCGTATTCAGAAACTCTGCCACGCTGTTCGATTCCAGAAGCTGCTCCAGATACGTTGTCTGGCTGTTTTCATACATATACCGGATACGGGTTTTCATATCGTCATACTGTTTTTGTTTATCTGCTTCTGCCTGTGCTAATTCTGCCTCGGCATCTGCAATCTCTGTGCTTTTGTCCGCAAGCTGATTTTCCAGTGAAGTGATCTTCGATGAGATATCCACAAGTTCATTGTTCAGTTCCTGAACTTTGTCCTCCACATCACCTTTGGAATCCTTCAGATCATTGATCAGCTCTTTCGCAGCTTTTAACTGCTTTTCCAATGCGGCTTTTTCTTTCTGTGCTTCCTTGAGCGACGTTGATGATGCATCTCCTTTTGCCTGTGCCGTCAGCCCTGTTGCCATCGTGAGAACAAGTACCACCGCCAGAATGCGGCGTAAAATGTTTCTTTTCTTCATAAAATTATACTTTCAAATGCTTTCTGATTGTGATGCGGCTGCCAATAAAACCAATGCCGACACCGAGTATCAATGCTACCGGAACCAGTGTATGGAACACCTCATCTACCGGTAAAAATTTCATCATATTGCTGATAAAACTGAACTTCTCCCCCGATGTAATCAATGATCCGTCCATAAAGGACATACAGGATGCCAAGCGGAATTGCCTGCTCCCGATCAGTCCGATTACAATACCTTCGACCACAAACGGTGCGCGCACAAAATAATCCGTCGCTCCGATCAGCTTCATAATACCAATCTCTTCTCTTCGCACAGAAATACCAACGGTGATGGTATTACTGATCAAAAAGACTGCAACCCCCAGCAGGATAATAATAATTCCTGCGGAGACATATCCAATCAATTTATTAAAATCGGTCAGCGTATTCGCTACAACTGCTGACTGTTTTACTTCCCGGATACCGTCCACTGACTGTAAATAGGTCACTAACGTCTCTTTGCATGGAAATGTCATTCATATAAATGGAATAGCTGGCGTCATTTGCCAGTGGGTTATCCCCGGCAAAACTCTCCGCTGCTGCTTCGTTTCCTTCAAAGTAAGTCTGCTTGAAGCTGTCCCATGCATCATCCGCTGAAACAAATTCCAGATTTGATACCTCTGCCCTTGCACGGATCAGATCCCCAATCTCATCAATCTTATCCTGTGAGAAGATTCCCTCGTCAAAAAGACTGTTACAGCAACGCCGGACTCTGCATCCTTCACCATAGACTGGAAATTTGTCACAATCGTATAGAACAGACCAAACAAAAAGATACATGCGGTCATCGTTGCAATCGACGCAAGTGAGAACATCTTATTCTTCCAGATATTCTTCAGTCCCTGCTTTATCGTGTAGAAAAAAATGTACTAATCCTCATCGCTATAATCACCCTCGCTGTCCTCAACGACAACGCCTTTCTTCATAGTGATGACACGCTTGTTCATTGCTTTCACAATCTCAAGGTTATGTGTTACAACTACCACTGTAGTTCCACGGCTATTGATCTCTTCCAGAAGTTTCATGATCTCCCATGCATTATGATTATCCAGGTTACCGGTCGGCTCGTCCGCCAGTAAAATCTTTTGGCTCATTGATAAGCGCTCTTGCGATCGCAACACGCTGCTGCTCACCGCCGGACAACTGCCTTGGATAAGAGCGGTACTTTGCGCAAAGCAAGTCCTACCATAGACAGCATGGATGGAACATTCTTCTTAATGCTGCGGTTTGACTCGCCGATGACTTTCTGGGCAAACGCAACATTATCATAAATGTTTCTGTCTTTTAACAAGCGGAAATCCTGAAATACAACGCCGATATTACGGCGGAATTTCGGGATTTGCCTTCTTTTGATCTTGTTCAGTTTCTTATTGTTTATCGTGATCGTACCCTCTGTTGGTTCCAGTTCTTTCAGCAAAAGCTTGATCAGTGTAGATTTTCCTGAACCACTGTCACCAACTATGAATACGAATTCGCCTTCTTCAATGTCAAGACTTACGTCATTTAACGCAGGGATTCCTGCTGTATATGACTTACTGACATGTTCCAACTTAATCATTGCTTCCTCCTAAATTCTAGTAATCCAATGACTCCATATATTTCATATATTTCACAACCATAAGTGCGATTTTGAATGTAATGGCATCTTCAAACACACGAAGATCCAGTCCTGTGTGTACTTCTGCAGTTTATCCAGACGATATACCAGTGTATTTCTGTGGATATATAACTGGCGGGATGTCTCGGAAACGTTCAGGCTGTTCTCGAAGAACTTGTTGATCGTGGTAAGAGTCTCCTCGTCAAAGTCATCCGGTGATTTGCCATCAAAAATCTCTTTGATAAACATCTTGCACAGTGGAATCGGGAGCTGGTAGATCAGACGTCCAATTCCCAATGTGGGAGTATGCGATCACATCTTTTTTTCCTCAAAGAAAATCTTTCCTACATCCAATGCCATACGGGCTTCCTTGTAAGAACGGGATACTTCTTTGATCTCATTTACAATTGTTCCATAAGCGACATGAACATCATTCTCAGCATCTGCACGGAACAGGTTCACGATCACTTCTGCTGTCTTGTTCAGTTCATCGTATCCCTCGTTGTCTGCAACTTCTTTCACCACGATGATGTTCTTCTCATCTACCGCAGTGACAAAGTCCTTGGATTTGCCACCGAAGATTCCTCTGATCTTTTTCCAGTTCATTGCCATCTTTCTCGCGGTTCGTCTCAACGATAAATACCACTCTCCGGACTTCTGTATCAATATGGAGCTTCTTCGCTCTGTTATAAATATCAACCAGCAGTAAATTGTCCAGCAAAAGATTCTTGATAAAATTATCCTTATCGAACCGCTCCTTATATGCTACCAGAAGATTCTGGATCTGGAAACTGGCAATCTTCCCCACCATGTATACATCATCGCTGTCTCCGCTTGCCAGAAGAATATACTCAAGCTGGTGCTCATCAAATACCTTGAAAAACTGATATCCGTTCACCACCTGGCTGTCTGCCGGTGACTCCACAAATGCCTGAGCAGGTTCTACATACTTCTCTGCGTCAGGAAATGTAGCAGCCAAAATCTTTCCCTCGACGTCAATAATGCACAGATCTATTCTGGTGATTCCCTTTAATCCATCGATTGTATTCTGAAGTATTTGATTTGAAATCATAAAGCTAAGCTATGCTCCTTCTCTGGTCGATTCTGTTCAACTTTCAAAAAAAACCGTACTTTTCTCCCTCAATAAAAATACCTAGATTACATTTTAATGCAAAACTGCAAAAAATAAAGAGGAAATACATATTTTTTTTTATGCATTTCCTCAATTCTACTGGAAATTTTACCTCTAATTCCCTGTATACAATCTCCACAAAGAAATTTCCTGTCTCTCTGTTTCATCCTTAGTTCTTATGATATTCCAGAAATCCCTCGCCAAGTACTTCGCGGACATCTGAGACAATGACAAATGCATCCGGATCCACCGATGCCACAATATCTTTTCAGTTCTACGATCTGTTTCTTGGAAACAACACAGTAAAGCATGCACTTTTCATCACCGGAATACATTCTTTTTTTTGCATATAGACCGGTTGCTCCACGGTCCAACTCAAGCAGGATCTTTTTGCCACTTTTTCATACTGGTCTGTAATGATGAACGCCGACTTGGAATATTTAAAATCCTTCCATCAGACCATCCGACACTTTCGTTGTGACAAAAATGGCAACAATTGCATACATGGCTGCCTTGATACCGAACAGATATAAACCGGTAAGCACGATCATCGCATCTAATACCTGCATGATCTGAACCACGGAATAATGTCTGATAAAATGCTGGATCAATACTGCCAGAAGTTCCGTTCCACCCGTAGTAGAACGCGCTAATAGGATCAGTCCCATACCGGCTCCACCGATCACACCACCAAAAATCGCGGCAAGGAAGTAATCCTGCTGTGTCAGGTCGATTGCCGGAATCACATAAATCCACGCAGACAAAAGTACCGTACCCACAACTGTCCGCCAGATAAACCTCTTTCCTTTAACCTTCAGGGTCAGAAAAAACAGTGGCACATTCAGCCCGATATTGGTCAGCCAGAGTGGGATTCCTCCCGGAACAAATCTTTCTGTCACTGCCTTGATCACAATCGCAAGTCCTGTAAAAACCTCCTGTGACAAAGACCGATCGGATCATACAGACACTGGATGGCTGCCGCTAACAGTCCCGTCCCCACGATCATCATCAAATAATCTATCACTATGGAACGTTTATTGATTAATTTCTGCATTTCTACTACAATTCCTCTTCTTTTTTCATCATACTTATTCATACTGTTGACCAACTTGCCACGATGTATGATGCTTTTCAAACGAGCAAGTACTCCGTGCTTTTTTTTCTTATGTACCGGTACCCCTCCGATTCCATACCAAATGTTTGCATTCATTTTATCCCGATGCTCATATAAGAACTGCTCCTGCATCGGAGATGGCAGTACAGATATGATCACATCCGGTGTGGTCGCATTCATATCATTGATCACTGCTTCCAGATCCCCCACACAGGTCTCCACTGCATATTCCCCTGCAAAGATCAGTTTTGGATAATCTTCTGCAAGCTCTGCTTTTTAAAGAATCAATTTTCTCCTGCGTGTCACCAAGTAAAAAACACTTTTTTATTGCGCTCTATCCGTTTAAAAAATTCAAAATAAAAATCGTTTTCTTCTGTTTCCCGGATTCGCTGCATAGATTCAAGCCCCGCTGCCTGAATAATCTCTTTCTCTCCAATGATTGCAAGATCCAGGGAACTCATAACTTCCTTTAATACCGGGTTTGTCTCCGAATCGATCAGCATCTGTAACGATATGCTCTCAATCGTGTTAAGGACATTATTGCTCAAATAGCGTTCCACACACATAATCGCTTCCCGCACTGTGTAGTTGTCCAACTGAATTCCCAGTATATCAACTTTCTTTATCATTCAACACTCCTGGTTATTTTTTTCTCAACTCAAGAAAATTTATGCATGTAGTATAGCAAACCTCTTTTTCATTTTTCAAGTTTTGTTATAAAACGCGATAGATTGAGGAACTTTTTAGTTACTGTTCACTCAGCAGTAACCTTTTTACGTTATCTGACAATTTGTACTATTTTTTGCATTTATCTCATTACAATAATTGCAAGCTTTTTTTCATTTTTATTGTGAACTTTATCACATATGTACAAAACGTATATTCGATTTTTTTACTATGTAAACCACTTTTTCAACATAAAAAAATGTGGATAACGTGGATAACTTCGTGTATAACTTTATTTTTTTGGCATTTTTCGACCTTTTTCACGTGGAAAACTTTCTCATAACTTTACATCTTTTGGGGATTATTTCCAGACCGCTTTATTTTTTGTGCACTTTTCATAAATGATATTTTTTCAATTTTCTGTCTGTAAAAAAGTACCGCATTACTTTCTGACTTTTTACCCGCAAAAAAAAGAACTGCCATCATTTGCGATGACAGTTCCGATAATATCTTTTTAGAAAATTCTTCTTACAGAAAGTACATTACGATATGTAGCTGTTGAATACTTAATACCACTGGATGGTGTACTTGCATGAACAATTGTGTTATTACCTACATAAATTCCAACATGTCCACTGTAACATACATATATCTCCCGGCTGTGCCTCAGATAAGCTTACTTCATATCCGGCACTTCTCTGTCCACTGGAAGAATGTGGAAGACTGATACCAAATGCAGCATATACAGACATTACAAATCCGGAACAGTCTGTACCGTTCGTCGACTGGATCCACCATAAACATATGGGTTACCAATAAACTGGCTTGCATAGCTTGCAACTGCCTGACCATTGGATCCACTCGGTGCCGCATAAGAAGCTGATGAACCGCCGGAAGTGCTTGTACCGTCCGAAGATGACGAGCTCTTGGAAGATTTCTGTTTTGCCTTCGCTCGCTGCAGCGGCTGCCGCCCTGACGCTCTGCCTCTTCCTTCGCAAGACGTGCTTCCTCTTCTGCTTTGGATTCAGCGGTTACATAATCGGTCAGAGATTTACATAATCTGTGGATACATAGCCATCGCCTTCCTCTGTTGTAACAATGACCCATCCGCTATCCTTCATAGAATCATCAACAACAACGAAATCGTCTCCCTCGCCAAGCATTGTTAAAATACCTGCCTCTGTAGAAGGCTCCATTCTTACGTATAAAGTTGTAGTTGTTACAGTTGCATATCTGGTACTTACCTTCTTTTGCAAGTTCCTCATCCCCTGTTACAACATACTCGCATTTGACATATCCGGTAACACTTCCGGATGTGATCTTATACCAGCCATCTTCTGTTGTCTCTAAAACAGTGGCCGCAGAATTGTTATATAACTTACCTAACACTTCACTGTCTGTGTTCGGTTCTGATCTGACATTCACATAATTATCTACCTGTGCGATTGCAATGTCTGCGTACTCAGATGCAACCACTGGAACATCATTCTCACTGACCTGCTCCTCTGCCTGGGCTGCTGCCTCTGCAACTGCCTTGTCACTCTCGATCAGACACTGGGAAAGCATTTTGGAAAATCCTGCTGCCGGAGAACCATTTGAAGAAAGTCCGGTTGCGATCACTGCAGACACACCACCGGTCTGTGCACCATAAGTTCCGACTCCTGTTCCACTAATTACAATAGCACCTGCCAGCAAACAGCTTGCTATTCTCTTCATTCTATAATTCATCTTGTATATTGCCTCCAAGAACTATTTGTTACGAATTTGTTACATTTATTACATGGTTATTATAACAAAGTGTCCTGGCACTGTCAACAGCAAGACTTTGTCAGATTTTACCAAATATAGCATGAATATTTTATGTATTTTTTATTTCCATAAAAAAAAACAGTTCCAAAGTATCGCTCACATGGAGTTCTCTGGAACTGCTTTTTCCTATTTGATTGCGATCGCTTCGATTTCAAGCATAACATCCTTCGGAAGACGTGCAACTTCCACACAGCTTCTGGATGGGAAATCTGCTGTAAAGAAAGTCTTATACACATCGTTGATGGCGCTGAAATCATTCATCTCTTTGATGAATACCGTTGTCTTAACTACATTGTCCATATTGGTTCCGGCTGCTTCCAGCAAATTAGAAAGATTGGTAAGTGCCTGTTTCGCCTGAGCCACAGACCCCTCCGGAATCTCTCCTGTCTCCGGTACAACCGGGATAATGCCTGATGTATAAACCATACCATTTACTTCGATTGCCTGTGAATATATGGATTGCTGCTGGTGCTTTTTCTGTACTGATTACTTTTTTTTTCATGTTGTTAGTCCACCTTTCTGATACTTCTTTCAGTTATTTCCACACGATGTTCCTTATATAAACGTCCCACCGCACGTTTGAAAGCATTTTTACTGAGTCCGGTCTCTCTCTTAATGACTTCCGGGGATGCTTTTATCTCCAAATGGAAGCACTGGCAAATTCCTCAATAACCTGCATCACCTTCTCAGCATCCTCATCCATCTGCAGGTATGCCTTGTCACGCAATGACACATCCAATTTTCCATCCGGCTTTACTTTTGTCACTTTTTGCCTCGATCACATCTCCGATACGAAGTTTGCTTGTATCTTCATGTCGTGGGATCATAGCGGAATATTTATCATCCACTGCAACAAAGGTTCCGAAATTATCACTGAACTCATAAACTCTTCCCTCTACATGGTCTCCCTCTTTGTATGGAGAATCCGTGGAAAGCAGATCATAAAGCTTTTTCATACTCGCACAAAGTCTGCTGCTCTTATCAATATAAAGTGTTACCAAAACCTCATCTTCCGGCTGGACTTTCATTGTCATCTCTTTATAAGGAAGAAACAGATCTTTTTTCGAGTCCCCAGTCAAGGAATGCACCGATTTTTTCCAACCTGTGCCACACGCAAAACAGCAAGCCCTCCAAGAGTGATCTTTGGCTGATTTGTCGTTGCGATCATCCGGTCTTTGGAATCCTTTGTACAAAAAAACACTTCAAGTTCATCCCCGGTCTTTGCATTCTCCGAACCTGTTTTTGCCGGAAGAAGCACACGTTTCTCCATATCCTGCTCTTCCGCGAGATAAACTCCAAACTCCACTTTCTTTACAATTGTAAGTTTCTGATACTGTCCTAATTTTTAACATTTTTAATTTTCCTCTAAACTG
>VOFJ01001263.1_pt1 | contig 41460 bp, 72 predicted proteins | sample 5384081 | NCBI WGS metagenome assembly VOFJ01 (sample SAMN12384729, study PRJNA508395) | human gut metagenome | isolation source: healthy gut I | host: Homo sapiens
ACACACACATGCGCAAGTACCATAAAGACACAGAATTGGCAAGTAGAACTGGAAAAGAATTTCAAGCAAAGATTAAAAACTGAAAGTGTTGTATTGTGAGAAGATATGAAAAAGTTCGAAATATATGCCCTGAGAAACAAAAAATGTTATATATGCAGAGGAAAGAAAAATTCCAGATGGTTGAAGGAACACGGCCATGAAAGCTATGAAGTTCTGGCTTTAGAAGAATGAATCTAATCCAACGATCAGCACCGAAAGCTGAAATTACTGCGCGATGATGGAAGAGTGGCGCGCTGTTATTGTGGACGCAACGGTTATGAGCATGATAAATGGGCATGAAATTTCAAAAGAAGATTTTGTTTTCAACTTGAGCAACCAGGTTGCTATTTAACAAAGACTGGATTAAAATTATATTTGAATAAACTGGAACGTAAATTTCAGACAGAAATTCGATATTTAAAATATGTAGATTATCCTGTAAGCTTTCGTCGTGGAATTTTATTGCAAATGGAGCAGTTAACCAAAAAGCAATTGAGAAGGGAGATGCTTCTTTGTATGAACCAATTGTTATTCGATGATGAGGAATATTATTTTCAGATAACAGATGAACTGGAAAGTGACCGTCAATTTATCTTGATAATTTATGATATTGTTGACAATAAGCGTCGAACCAAGTTTGCCAAATTATTAGAAGGATATGGAAAACAGGTTCAAAAATCAGCATTTGAGGCAATGCTTTCAGAAAAAAATTATTACAAGCTGATTGATCAGATTCCAGCATACATTGACCGAAATGGAGAGGATAGTGTGCGGGTTTACAAAATTACAGGAAAGGGAAAAGTCAAGTCCTGGGGAATAGAGCCTGTTTCTGAGGAAGAGATAATTTTAGTATAGAGGAAAATGAAAATGGGAAAGAAGTATTTATTTTCACCAGTAGGAAATACGGATCCAATTAAGTATTTTCATGATGGTTCATTACTGCACATATGTAGACATTACCAGCCAGATGTTGTTTATTTGTATTTGTCTAAAGAAATGATTGAGAATCATAAAAAAGATAATCGATATGTAAGATCAGTGGAGTTATTGAGTGAAAAAATCAACCATAACATTGAAGTCCATGTGATTGAAAACAGTGATATGATTGACGTTCAGCAATATGATGTATTCTTTACTGAATTTCGAAAAAATTATAGGAGAAATTGAAAAACAGAAGAACAACGAAGATATATTGTTGGTAAATATGGCATCGGGAACACCGGCAATGAAAAGTGCTCTCCTGGTTATGGCAACATTAGCTGAATATAGATTTATTCCAATACAGGTTTCCACACCCAAAGAAAAAAGGAAATCTGGAATACGAAGACAGAGACGATTATGATGTTGAAACAAACTGGGAACTGAACGAAGATAATAGAAGCGAGGCGGAAAATCGATGCCATGAAATAAAGTGTATGAACTTAATGCGCTTGTTAAAGATTGATATTATAAAAAGCATTTTTGCTTTCTTATGATTATCGTGCTGCTTTAGAAGTGGGAAAAGATATAAAGGATGATATTAGTCCAGAAATTTATAACTGGCTAGAAGCAGCGGCGGCAAGATCGGTATTAGATTGGAATAAAATGAACAAAGCGCTTCCAAAGGGAAATGGTATTGTTACGCCAGTGAAAACAGATGATGTTAAACGCTCCCTCTTTGAATATACTTTAATTTTGGATTTGAAGCTAAAAAAGAGGAGAATATGCGGATTTTATTCGAGCGTTTACGCCTTTGGGTGTTGATCTAATGGAATCTGTAATTGAGCAATATTGTGAAGTGAACATTTCGGATTATTATAAGGGAAAGAATTCTGCTAAGCAGTGGAATCAGAGAAAACTGGAAAGTAGTGAAATATTGCCGCTTTTGCAAGGTGATTTTTCTCGGTTTAATTTTGGACCAGTATATTCTATTCAATTAGTTAATTTAATAGAAGCGAAGTGTTCTGATGACTTATTGAAAACAACGAGCAAGAGAGTTGGTTACAGTGGAACAAAACACACGAAATATTGCCGCTCATAATATTGTATCTGTGACAGAGAAATGGGTCAAAGAACAGACCGGAAAAAGTGTATCAGAAATTATGTGGCTTATAAAATACATTTGTTCGCGAGTGAAGATTAATATCAGAGAGGAAAATTGGAATTCATATGATAAAATGAATACTCATATTATAAAGCTGCTAGATGAATTATGATAACGTTTAAAAGCAATATGAGGCTGTAATTGTAATATCCATTTACGGTGTAATAATTCTATTAAAACTGAGGGAGACTTCAAAAATGAAGAGAATACCTATTACCCCATTTCTTATTCTCGCTGCGCTATTTACAGTTATAGGTGTCTCAGTTTATATGGAAGCTGAGGCAGAGAAACGTAAGCAGGAAGAACTGCAACGACAGCAGGAGGAGTATTTGGAGAAGTATGAAAAGGCGGAGAATGCTATTCTGATGCAGGATTATAATACCGCAGTAGAGCTATTGGAGAATTTGCCAGAGAACTTTAAGGACAAGGAATATGTTTTGGTTTATGCAAAGTATTGTAAAAGTGTAGCCGATGGAGAAACAATACATACGCAGTATCGGATAACGTGGAGTTGCCTCATGAAGGTGATATGTATACAGGGGAGATTTTGCAGAAGAAATGAAAATTGCCAGGGAAACAGCAGCTAAGGAGAATGAAGCAGAAGAACGGCGGTTAAAGAAGGAGAAAGAAAAGAAAGAGCGAAAAAAAATCAAGCAAGATCAGCCGTATAGAGGAATGGATGAGAAATACATTACAAGTACTATCTGGGGTTTTTATGATAAAAAAGAGTCAGAAAAATTACAGAGATAGTAATGGACAGGTGAAAGTGCAGAATACGTATAAGTGGAAGGGAAGCGATGGCGCGTACAGAAATGGAGCAGTCTGCCGGGATGGAAAAGTTACGGACCTTATACGATATGTACAGAAATCTTCTTCTAGTTATAGTAGTTCTTCCAATAAATATTCGTCACGCAGTAAATCCTCTTCCAACAATAAATTGTCACAGAAAAAAGATGAATATGATGTATATGATTATGATGATCCAGAGGATTTCTATTATGATCATGAAGATGATTTTGACGAATATGGAGATGCGGAGGATTACTGGGATGAGGCTCAATAAAGCTACTTCGATATAATGATAGAAATAATTGAAATCAATCAAAAAAAACAATCGTAAAAAAAAATACGATTGTTTTTTTGCGCGTTTTTTGCATATAATAATAGAAATATAATTGAAAAGGAGCTGAATCGTATGAAGGAAACACGAACAATGGAGTTTAAAGAAACTGTCACAAATACTTTTTTGAAAACTGTTAGTGCCTTTTCAAATTACAATGGCGGCATGATTCTTTTTGGCGTTGATGATAATGGTGTTGCCAAAGGGTTACCAGATGAAAAGCAATCATGTCTGGATATTGAAAATAAAATTAACGATAGTATTTACCCTCAACCAGACTATACACTTGAGGTGCAGCAGGATCATATAATTAAACTGGTTGTCAAAAGTGGCGTTCATAAGCCTTATTTGTATAAATCCAAGGCGTATAAAAGAAACGATACTGCTACGATAGAAGTAGACACGCTGGAACTGTCAAGACTGATCCTGGAGGGGAAAAAAAATATAAGATTTGAAGAGCTTCCGTGCAAAGATCGGGAATTATCGTTTGAAATCTTATATCATAAATTAAAAAAGAATGCATTCAGCTTGAGACTTTTTGATCGGGATACTTTAAAAAACATTGAATTTATATAATAATACGAATGGATATAATAATGCAGCAGGTCTTCTGGCTGACGAAAACCATTTTCCAGGGATTGACATTATGAAGTTTGGCGAAAATATCAGCATTATTCAGAGGAGAGCAACCTTTGAAAATATATCAATTCTTGAAGTATACGATAAGACAATTGATATATTCAGAGATTACTATCAATATGAAGTAATTGAGGGGGCTGACAGGAAAAAAAGGTAGAAAAAATACCAGAGGCTGCGTTCAGAGAGGCGGTTGCAAATGCGTTGATCCACAGAGCCTGGGACATAGAGGCCAGAATCAGAATTTTAATGTTTGATGACAGGATAGAAATTGTTTCTCCAGGCGGGTTGCCATCTGGAATAACAGAAGAGGAATATTTAGCTGGGAAATTATCTGTTTTTAAGAAATAGAAATCTTGCAAATGTATTTTATCGGCTGGGGTTTGTTGAGATATTTGGAACTGGAGTTATGAGAATCAAACAACTATATGAAGATGGATTCAGTAAAACCAGATTTTTTGAAGTATCAGAAAATTCTATTAAGATTGTACTCCCCGAATTTTTGAAAAAGATGTGGACTTAACGGAAGATGAAAAAAGAATTGTATATAAAATTTTGAGCAAGAATTTGATGAAATCAATTAGTGAAATTGCACCATATGTTCCTTTTGGAAAATCAAGACAACGCAGTTGCTGAAGAGTATGGGACAAAAAAGGCATTATAAACAGTTGAGGGCAGAGGAAGAGGTACAAAATATATCATAAGATAAAGTGGTGGTCTTTTATGTTGCTATAAGGAGTCGCTGTCGGTTACTCCATTCACGGTAAGTAATTTGCAATGTATGGAAATAAAACTTCGCCAGATTTTTTCAACAAAAAAGAAGAAGAGTACACTGATAGATAAGCTGAAATTGAGGAGAACCATTATGGAAAACAAAATTATCGTAAGAAAATACGAGGAAAAAAAGATCTTCCAGCTATGATCCGCATCTGGAATAAGGTTGTGGAAGATGGCGTGGCATTTCCACAGGAAGAATGTTTGGATGAGAAAACCGGCGCGGAGTTTTTCGCAGCGCAGACTTATACGGCGGTAGCCGAGAACAGGGAGAACGGACAGGTCTTGGGATTATATATTCTTCATCCGAACAATGTAGGCCGCTGCGGACACATCTGCAACGCCAGCTACGCCGTATCCCACGGTAACCGCGGACTTCATATTGGAGAAAAGCTGGAAAAAAGATTGCGTAGCCCAGGAAAAAGTGCATGGTTTCCGTGTACTGCAGTTTAACGCAGTTGTGGCGGGCAATGTTCATGCAAGACATCTTTATGAGAGAGTTGGATTTCGCCAGCTGGGTGTGATTCCGGGAGGATTCAGATTGAAAAATGGGGAGTATGAGGATATCTGTCCGTATTATATTGAACTCATTAACACCGTTGATAAGTAGCGAACAAGATCGGAAAGATACTATAAAAATAGCTATATTACTTGCAAAACAGGATACCAGAGTAACCGCAGAAAAGACCGTAGCAATATTATATACAATGGCGGATAAGTTTTTGCAGGGAAGTGATTTGGAAGAGATAAAGGAGGTTGTAGCGATGACAAGATTAGGTCAGATGATTTATGATGATGGATTGAAGGTTGGTGAAGAGAAAGGTAGAGAAGAAGGTAGAGCCAGAATGATTGCTTTAACGAAAACATTGTTGGCTTCTGGTCGAATGGCTGACTTACAACTTGCGTTGGATGATCCAGGATATTGTGAAAAGTTGATGGAAGAATACGGAATAAAATAAAGTGAATTAAAGTAAGCGAAAAGTCGGAGAATTCTGGCTCTTTGTCTCAAAAAGAAATGAATTAAAAAGGAGCAGAATATGAGAAAACCACAAAATTTTCAATGGAAAGAAATGACCATGGGAACCTGTTATTATCCGGAGCATTGGAGCAGAGAACTGTGGCAGGATGATTTACAGAGAATGAAGGCGGCAGGGATTACCGTGATCCGTGTGGCAGAGTTTGCCTGGAACAAAGTGGAGCCGGAAGAGGGCGTTTTTTATTTGATTTCTGGGATGAATTTATGGAGTTATGTAAACAGGAAGAAATGCAGGTGATTTTTTGGAACACCTACAGCCACACCGCCGGCATGGCTTACGGAAAAATACCCGGAAGTTTTAAATTGCCGTCAAGATGGAGTTCCATATCGTCATGGAGCCAGAAGACATTACAATTACAATTCACCAAAATATAGAGAATTATCTGCAAGGATCGTAGAAAAGCTGGCGCAGCATTACGGCAAACATCCGGCGATTGTGGGATGGCAGATTGACAATGAACTGAATTGTGAGGTAGATGAATTTTATTCAGAGGCAGATTCTGTTGCCTTTCGTAATTTTGTGAAAGAAAAGTATAAAACTCTGGATAACCTCAACGAAGCCTGGGGAACTGTTTTCTGGAATCAGACCTATACAGACTGGGAGCAGATTTATGTTCCGCGACCGGTGTTAAATAATGGTTACAATCCACATCTCAGGCTGGATTATTACCGCTTTATTTCAGAAAGTGCAATTTCTTTCTGTAAAATGCAGGCAGAAATAATCTCGAAATATAAGAAAGACGGAGACTATATCACCACAAATGGTATGTTCTGGAATCTGGATAATCACAAGATGGCAGAGGAATGCCTGGATGTTTATACATATGATTCCTATCCAAGTTTTGCATTTGGGTTGAACAGAGATCCGAAGACCGCGAAAGACCCTGAATGACCGTCATTGGAGCAAAAAAATCTAACGGAAGTACGTTCCATATGTCCTCATTTTGGTATTATGGAACAGCAGTCTGGGGCAAATGGATGGACTACAAGAATGGAAGGTCCGGCACCAAGACCTGGTCAGCTTACACTTTGGGCAATGCAGAGTGTAGCCCATGGCGCAGATTATATTTCTTTTTTTCAGATGGAGAACCTGTACTTTTAGTACAGAAATGTACTGGCATGGAATTTTGGATTATGACAATCGCGATAACCGTAAAGCTGGCAGAGGTAAAAAAGATTTTTATAATAAATTAAAGTGTCTGGATGAAGTTTGTGGAGCGGATTATACAGCTGCATTTGGAGTATTAAAAGACTACGACAATATGTGGGATACGAATGTGGATGTATGGCATAGAAGGGTGGAAGCGCAGGAGCTCAGAAGAAATCTTCATTGCTTCTGAAATTTATCACACCCATATAATACGTTATATCTGAACGAGGATACAGATATAAAGGAATTGCAGAAATATCCAGTGCTCATCTATGCACATCCTGTTATTATGACGGGAAAAAGAGCTGCTTTACTTAAAGAATATGTAGCAAATGGCGGAATCTGATCATAGGCTGCCGTTCCGGATATAAGCAGGAAAATGGCAAATGTGTTATGCTTCCGCAGCCCGGACTTTGCAGAAAATTACTGGTTCAGATGTGAGAGATTTTACATTCACAAGTCCAGCAGAGCCGTCTGTCACCGCCAACTGGGACGGTCAGACGATTGACATGCCAATATTTAACGACATTATGGAGCCTGTAGAGGGCGGAGAAACTCTGGCTTTCTACGATAACAGCTATTACGCAGGAAAACCAGCCGTAATCAGAAAGAATACAGGAAAGGGATATGCAATTCATTTTGGCAGTACTTTTTCCAGAGAAAACATGAAGGTGCTGTTAGAATACACAGGAATTCTGGAACCATTCCAGGCTATGCTTGAAGCTCCACAGGAGGTGGAAGTCATTCAGCGTGTGAAAGGAAATAAGAAATACTTCTTTGTTCTGAACTATATGGGTTCAGAACAAAAAATTGTGCTGAAAAAAGCAGATGCGGTCCTTATATGATAATGTAATTGCAAATGGTGAAATCTGCATGAAACCATATGAGACAATAGTTTATGAAGTTTTGGAATGAAACAGGAAAATGTTTTTGAAAATATGAAATTAAATAAATCAGAAATAGTTAAAAAAAGAGTCGGAGAAATCCGGCTCTTTGTTGTTTATAAGGTAGTGAGCCAAATTCATAGAACGCGTTTGATTTCAGTTTTTAAACGCGCCATGGTTAGGGGTTAGGTTATGAATAAAACAGGTTAATTCAACAGAAAAACAAGTCATATCCAATAATTGCCTTGCATACCTATTATTTAATCCAGTATAATGATTATATCAAAAAAATATTGCAGGAGGGGGTATGCAGATGAGGACACAATCGAAGAAACATAAGATAATCCGTACGGTTTTACTAGTGATTCTTTTGCTTCTGATAGTGGCTGCTGGTGGTTTTATTTCAGTGTATGAGGGGCGTTTTCAAACCATAAGCAGTATACAGAAAGTGACAGATTATGACGAGTATAATCTGTATCGCATGGATGTGAAATATGATTATGATCTGGATCGGCTGATCGAATACGGCATAACCGATAACCAGAGCTTTGTTGATGCCATTGTGAAAGAGGCACTTCCTATCTTGCCAGTACATATTAAAGCACCGGATTTTTGGCTGCAGTGCTTTTACCCTGCAGGAAGCAGACGGAAATGTGCTGATGGGCCGAAACTATGATTTCAAACGGGATACTTCCGCAATGCTGGTTTACTGTGAACCGAAGGGTGGTTACAAATCCGTGGCTTTCGCAGCATTGGATAATATCTCGGCAAATATTCCGGATGCGAGTATGAAGAAAAAAGCTTGCCACATTAACAGCACCATTTATCTGCCTGGATGGCATGAATGAAAAAGGGGGTATCTATTGCAGTCCTTACTTTGGACAGCGAACCGGTTCACCAGAATACAGGCAAGCCGGTGATCGGAACCACGCTTGTGATCCGTTTGATTCTGGACCGCGCGGCAACTACAGAAGAAGCCGTAGAGCTTCTGAACCAGTATGACATGTTTGCTACAAGCGGCAGAGATTATCACTTTTATATCACAGATGCTTCCGGTGATGGCAGAGTAGTGGAGTATGACTGTGAAAGCGAAACCAGAGAAATGGTTGCCACACCAATTCGTTCCATCACGAATTTCTTTGGACTCTATAAGGATAAAGTCCTTCCGAATCAGAAGAATGGCATTTACGGTCACGGAAAAGAGCGGTATGACAAAATGGAAGCTATTTTTGACTATGAGGAAGTTTACACCAGTGATGTTGCATGGGAGGCTTTGAAGGCCTGCATCACAGGAGCCGTCAGAGGAGGAAGTTACCAGTAATACCCAGTGGTCTATTGTTTATGATGATACCAATCTCACCGCAGAGATTGTCCTTCGGAGAAACTGGGATGATGTGATCGGGTATAATCTGAAGGATAACACGATTACATTAAAATAATAACATAGAGCCTGTTTCAAACATAATCCGGTAGTCTTAAAGGAAGAGAAAGACACGTGAACCAGAAGTTTCAATATAAGGTTTTAAATGCCTCGTCAAAGGGAAGCTTCATCATTTCCCCGGCGGGGCATTTTGATTATTTGAAATACTAATCTCGTTACAGTGTTGACTGGAATGTTAGTTAAATTTGTCTATAAATTTGAAACAATATGTCAACTTAGTCTGAAAAATAACGCTTTAACACGTTAATTTTGATTGACTCCATAGTATATGCAGTGTATTATGAATTTATAATTGCTGTTTGCGGAGTGGATAAATGTATGGGGTATGCATAAGAAAAAAAGTGTAAAACTCTTCAGGCAAAGCGAATAGTTTTTATAATCCATCTATCTAAAGGGGGAGTCATTTATGACAGGAAAGAAAAAGAAAAACTGGCAATGCCAGACACCTTGATCATCGTAGCATCCGTTGTACTTCTGGTGGCGATTCTTTCATGGATCATTCCATCCGGAACCTACGATTATCAGGGAGATGAACATCAATGGAAGAATTCGAAATGTAGCTATTGATGGAACTTATCATACAATTGATAAATCCGAAGTTACCACAACCGGATTCCTTGGATTTTTCAGTGTACTGTATCGAGGCTGCGTGGAGGCTGCTGATGTAATCTTCATGATCCTCTGCTGCTGCGGAACCTTCGGTGTTGTGGTGAAAACAGGTGCTTTTCATGCAGGAATCGGAACCATTTTAAAGAAACTGAAGGGAAAAGAAATTCTGCTTGTTCCAATCATTATGATGATCTTCGGACTGGGCGGTTCCGTGTTTGGTATGGCAAAGTGAATTCTATGGATTTTATCCATTGATCGTAGGTCTGGGAGTTGCACTTGGATATGATGCAATGTTCGGATTTGCCATTATTGCAGTTGGAGAGTTTGTTGGATTTATGGGCGCGACACTGAATCCATATTCTGTAGGAATTGCCCAAACAATTTCAGGGTGTAGAGCTTTATTCCGGAACCGGATACCGTGCGATCTGCTTCGTGATCTTCATGGCAATTTCCATTATCTATGTAATGGTTTACGGGCGGAAAATTAAGAAAAATCCAGGTGCATCCGTTGTATTTGGTGAAAAAAACATTCATGCCTTTGACAGAGATGAATTAAATGAATACAGCTTTACCTTAAAAAGATGGTCTGGTTCTTCTGGATGTTCTTGTAGTGCTGATTGTTCTTATGCTGGGTCTGATCAAATGGGGATGGGATTTCCCGCAGCTTTGTGGCTTATTCCTTCTTATGTCCATGATTGCTGCAGCAATCTGTAAATGGTCTCGAATAAATGGTGCAGTGAGTTTATTGACAGCGCAAAGACTGCAATGTGGGGATGTATCCTTACTGGTATTGCGAAGGCTATCACAGTTGTTATGCAAGATGCGCAGATTATGGATACGGTTATCTACGGTTTGTCAAACGTGCTGAAAAATGCGCCTCATGCAGTTTCTGCACAGGTAATGCTCGTAGTACAGACGCTGATCAATTTCTTCATTCCGTCTGCAACAGGTCAGGCTTCTGCAACTATGCCGATCATGGCACAGCTGGCAGATATTATTGGTGTGAGCAGACAGACAGCAGTTCTTGCATTCCAGTTTGGCGACGGACTTTCCAATATTTTCTGGCCGACGGCAGATATCGTTATCATCTGTGGCCTTGGTGGAATTTCCCTGCAGAAATGGTATAAGTGGTTTACGCCGCTGTTTCTGATCTTGTTTGTGACACAGGCGATTTTGTTGGGAATTGCAACTGGAATTGGGTTCTAGAGTGTGTTTGATATTTAGAAAAAAAGGTAAGTCTAATGGAAAGAAAAGGAAACTTAATTAAACTTACGGACCTGTCTTCCGATTTTATCATCGATCTGAAATATGCCACGCCGGATAATTTCACTGGCGTGCAGGTGTACCAGTCAGCGGATTGCTGGCTGGATGAGCACACAGCGCAGATCCTGATAAAAGCCAAAGAAATTTTCGAAAAGGATGGTTATCGGGTAAAGATATGGGACGCCTACCGCCCTATCCGTGCCCAGAAGCGTTTTTTGGGAAATTATGCCAAACGACGACTTCATCGCCCGTCCGCCCGACATGACGAAGATCAAAAAATTCCGTCCTACACATATGAACGGAATGTGCGTTGACGTCACCTTAACTGACAAAGAGGGCAATGAAATCGAAATGCCATCTTCGTTTGACGCTATGGATGAACGCGCTTCACTGAATTATTCCGGTCATTCCGAAACCGGAAGAAGAAACGGCGAGTATTTGAAACAAGTAATGGAGTCCGTAGGCTTCCAGGCATATGAATGTGAATGGTGGCATTTTTATGATGTATCTACAGATCCGGCGCCGTTTTCGGATTATGAAATTTAATTTTTTAAACTACTAACGGGCGGCATAAGTGCGATTATGCTTTGCCTTTTTCATACTTTCTAATACTTTCACTGAGCCACCGTGTTCCCGGGCAATGGAGTCAACCAGCGCCAGTCCCAGTCCGGCACCTCCCATAGCCCGGCTGCGGGACTTGTCTACACGGAAAAAAAGGATCAAAGATTTTTTTTTGATTTTCAGGTGAAATGCCGATGCCGGTGTCTTTTACCAGGATCATAGCCTGACCGTTTTTCTCCTTCACCGAAACTGTGACAGAGCCATTGGGACGGTTGTATTTGATGGCATTTTCCACAAGATTGTAGACTGCACGATAAAGAAGTACATAGCTGCCGGTGATATTGCGAATATTGTTATTAAGTGCAGATGCATCAGGCGTGTGGACATCAGTATGCCAATCCCTGACTGGCGCTGTCATCAAAATGAATTGGAAATTCCTGCTTTTTCTGCAACTGGGTCCAGATCGCAGAAAACTTCATCAACAAGCTCTTCCAGTGTAACCTGATCTGTTCGTGGAACAGATTTCAGATTCGTCATGTCAAGAAGGGTTCCCACCAGCTGGGAAAGCCTTGCTGTCTGTTCTTTAATCATGGTGAAAAGCTGTTGGTATTCAACCATTTCCGGTTCCTGCTTTTTCTCAAAAACTTCCAGGTTGGTCTGCAATACTGCTAGTGGTGTCCGCAGCTCATGAGCTGCATTTGCAGAAAACTGTTTCTGTGTACTAAAGGCATTGTCCAGTCTGGTCAGCATTTCATTGAAAGAGCTGGTCAGCTGTGCAATTTCATCCTTTGAATTGGGAACTGCCAGCTGGGTGGAAAGGTTCTGCGCCTGGATCTGACTGACTTCACTGGTTAGCTTCTGCAGTGGCGTAAGGGTCTTTTTTGTAAGAAAATAAGTACACACACTGGAAAGAAGAATAATGATCGTGGTTGCAATAACACTTCGTAGAAGAAAATCCTTCTTTGGTTTCCTGGATTTCCTGCTCGAACTGAGGAAAAAGAGCTTTGGGATCTACATTAAAGGTAATTGGTGAATCTCCATCCTGTGGGTCCACCTTGATCATATAATTCTGCAATCCGTCCATTCCCGATACGGCAGAATGGCTGATGAAGAAGTACATAAGAACACAGGAGACAATCATCAGTAAGGACAGCAATAAAGTGAGTTTCAGCTGAAGTGAGGTGTGGAAACGTTTTTTTTATCATCTGTATTCCTCCAATATATAGCCCTGGCCTATTTTATTCTGAATAGGGTCAAATCCAATTGCAGCCTTTAGTTTTTTTTCTAAGAGATGAAATGTGCACACGGATGGAATTGCTGAAGGTATTTACGCTTCCGTCCCAAATATGTTCAATCATTTCTTCCGGTGAAATTACACGGTTCTGATGGAGCAGGAAATATTCCAGAAGGCTGCTTTCTTTTCTGGTAAGGGAAATCGGCACTCCATTTACAGAGGTTTCTCTTGTTCTGGTATCAAAGGTAAGCTGATTCCATTTCAGGCATACATCCTCCTGGAACAAATTTCCGCCGGGTAAGGCTTCGGATTCTGGCTTCCAGCTCCTGGAAAGTGAAAGGGTTTGGTAAGATAATCATTGGCTCCCAGATCCAGACCGTTTACTTTATCTTCAATCTGATCACGGGCGGACAGGATCAGAACCGGGGTATTCGTATTGCATTCCCGGAACTGGCGGAGAATTTCCAGACCGTCCGTGCCGGGAAGATTCAGATCCAGCAGGATCAGGTCATAATTTTCTGTCATACACAGGCAAAGCCCTTCGTCTCCATCGAAACAGATATCTGTTTCATAACCATCTATGCGAAGTCCCTCCGCAACAGAGCGGCAGAGCTGCTCTTCGTCTTCTATAATTAAAATGTGCATATTGTCTCCTTTTATAATGTGGTTTTCTGATAAACAGAATTATTTTTTTTACGTACTTCAGTTGGTGTGGCACCAAAATGTTCATAAAAAACTTTTCGAAAAAGTTTATAATTAGTGAATCCGTGGCGCTCCAGGATGACAAAAATTTTATCATTTGTGGATACCAGATCCTGATAAATATGGGAAATACGGATGTCATTCTGGTATTCCAGAAATGTTGTTCCCATACATTTCTTAAAAAACGGCAGAGATATTTAGGATCAAACATGGCAATCCTGGAAATTTCAGTAAGGGGAAATGGCTCTGTTATAATTACAGTTGATGTAATCCAGAACTGGCTTTAGTTTTTCAGATTCTGATTTTTGCCTGCTTGTGGAATCTGCTGTAAATCCGAAACTGAAATTGTGATAAAGCTGATAAAGCACGTCAAAAGAAGCGTGTTAAACATCAGCGGTGCTCCGTCAGGTTTGGTATCCATTATAAACTGCATTTGCGTCAGTTTTTCTTTTAAATTGATTTATTTGTGTTTTTTGTCTGTCCCATTCTGGTTGAGAAGCTTGTCTGGGAGTTCCTTCAAGCTGAAAAGTCAGCCGGGAGGCATCGGGAACAAATTTTTCCAGAAACAGAAGCGGAATCTGAAATACAATGGCTTTGTTTGGACGTGTACATAAAGTAGAATGTACCTTATTCGGCTGTATCAGCGTACATTGCCCGGAACGTAGATTTCTGGAAGTGCTTTCCGTATTTACTTTCAGTTCGCCCTCCTGTAAATAGAGAATTTCAATGGCGTCGTGCCAGTGAGGCGGCACATAGCTTCCAAAATCCACCGATGTATAAAAACGCACATTTGTCCTGAGATTAAGAGGAATCACTTCATAATTTGAAGCTGTGATCACTTTTTTTTCATAACTGTCTGGCTCCATAAAAAGAGAATATTGACCTATTATCTAGATACTATCATATCTTGAAAATTAAGGGCAAGTAATTTATTCTAAATTTATAAAAAAGATAATAATGAAACTGTTTTGCAGGCAACATTCTGCGAGGCGATTCCCCAGTCAGTCCATGAACAGCAACTGATAATAACAATATTGACATTTTTTTGCACAGACATTTTTAAGAAAAGAGAGGTTTTTCCTATGATCCAGAATCAATTTTACCAGGCTTTCATGCCGATCCATGTATCTGCCGAAAGGGCGACGACTTCTATATTGCGGTATCCTCCTTTGAGTGGTTCCCAGGAATCCCCATTTACCATTCAAAGGATATGCAAAAAAAACTGGGAGCTGTATTCCCATGCTCTTACCAATGCGGAAGATCCTGACTTAAAAAGCTGCCAAGTGCAAAAGGAATCTGGGCACCTTGCCCCTGACCTACTGTGAAGCAGATGATCTGTTTTATGTAGTATACGGCGTTATGAATTCCATGAATGCCAGATACTTTGACGTAGACAACTTTGTGATCACAGCAAAGATCTGCGCGGCTGGGTGAACCGGTTTATCTTCATTCTTCCGGTTTTGACGCTTCTATGTTCCATGATGATGACGGCAAAAAATATATTGTAGCTCTTGAATGGGAGACAAGAACAGAATACGAGAAACCGGGCCCAATCTGTATTGTAGAATATGATCCGGCACAGAAAAAAGTAGTGGGAATGCCAAAAGCTTTCTGGAGAGGCGGTACAGATCGTGTGATTTGTATTGAGGCACCTCATCTGACTAAGCGTGGGAATTACTACTATATAATGTGTGCTGAAGGCGGAACTGGATATTATCACAGCGTGACAATGGGACGTTCTGAAAATGTATGGGGACCATATGAGGCTGGTCCATGCTTAATTGTAACTTCTGTTCCGGAGAATCATAACGAGCGTGCCGACTGGGATCACTTGAAGCCTCGCTATTATAATCCGGAGAGTAAGCTTCAGAAATCCGGTCATGCCAGTTATGTGGATCTTCGAACGGAGAAACCTGGCTGGTACATCTCACTTCCAGACCTTTTTGTTCCAGAGCTTCGCTGCACTCTTGGCCGTGAAACTGCCATTCAGCGTATGAAATGGACAGAGGACGGCTGGCTTCGAATGGAAAATGGAGAAATATGGCCCAGGAGTTTGTGAAGGAGAGTAAGCTTCCCGAGTATCCGGTGAAAAAGCTTCCGCAGAGGGATGACTTTGATTCTGAAACTCTTGGAATCGGTTATTATGCGCCTCGCATTGATCCTGTGACTTTCGTTGACCTGAAAGCAAGACCAGGCTGGATTCGCCTGCGTGGTCAGGAATCCGGTCGCTCTTTGAATAAGACAAGTATTTTGGCAAGAAAGCTGACAAGTGTACAGGCAACGGTAACAACAAAGGTTGATTTTACTCCGCTGAGTTACCAGCATACAGCTGGTTTGATCCTTTATTATGATAATATGAACTTTGTATATTTGTATAAATATTTCAGCGATACACTGAATCACAGTGCGATTTCTGTTATGCAGGTGGAAAATGGAATAAAACGGGAATTTTCGGAAGCAAGGACTTTTGTGGAAGATGGACAGGACATCTGGATGCGGTTGGAGGTAAAGGGCAGAAAATCCTGTTTTAAGTGGTCGCTGGATGGAGATACCTATAAAGAAATCGGACCATGCTTTGATACTACGAAATTTTCGGATGAGTATTCTGAGTTTGGTGAATTTACAGGAACTTTCGTAGGAATCACCTGTGGCGACCGTATGCTTCATCAGCACACAGCTGATTTTGATTTCTTTGAATATGTGGCAGATGAGACTGCAGATGTGAAATAAGTGTGTTTTTCTAAAAAAATAAAAAATCTTAACACAGATTTTTATAGGAAAGATGTTAAAATACGTTCAGATAAATAAAAAAACGCTGAAAGGAAAATTAAAAATGATGAATAAAAAAGACTTATGGCAATTCTGGCAGCAGGAGTTCTGACAGCAACATCTTTCAATCCGGCTATGATCAAGGCTGAAAGCGTATCAGCAGAAGAAGCTGGCATGGCAGTTCCGGCAGATGCAGCAGGCATGGAGCGTACCTGCGGATGCAGCTGGCGCAGCAGTTTCTGCAGATGAGGCCGGAGCAGCCGTTTCTGCAGACGAAGCTGGCGCAGTGGTAGCCGGTGACGGTTCTGAGACAGCTGTTTTCTCTGAAGATGGCACACCTGTGAAAAAAACAGTAAAAGCAGCAGATATTAATATGAAGGTGCAGGATTCCTACGATTTCCCATTCCTTGGCTTAAAGGCAGTCCTTCCGGAAGAACTGAAGAAACAGATCGAAAACTCCGACATGCTTATGATCACAGAGGAAGAATGGAATGATGACAGTACTGGCTTCAAGTATGCCTTTTTCCACTGGAATAAGCTTACTGAGGATCAGAAAAAAACGAAGATGTAAACCTTCTTGGAACCGGCTATGAGGACTGGCTTAAGAGCATTGAAAGAGTTGGCACACTTGGTGTTTACAGCAAGGACGTGATCGATGATCTGGATTCCATCACAGGCTGCAATGAGCACAAAGAGCTGGGAACAAAGTGAGGATGGAAATTATAAGTACTATCTCAGCATTAATAAAGATGCAGAGTCTGACCTGACAGACGAGATCGAAAAAATTGAGACTACGATCACAGAAATGACAGCTTTTGATCCAAGCAAATCTGTATTTGATATGCCTGCAGAAAATGCCAACCCGGATGCAGGAAATGTAGGCGCATTTGAGACAACGGATATTGACGGAAATGCCTATACAGAAAAAAGTATTCAGTGACTATGACGACTCTTGTAAACTGCTTTACAACCTGGTGCTCTCCATGTGTAAATGAAATGCCAGACCTTGACAAGCTTTATCAGGAAATGAAGGAAAAGGGTGTGGGAGTAGTAGGAATGGTTATCGATTCTGTAGGTGAGGACGGAACTACAGATGAAGATACTGTGAAAAAAAAAGCGCAGATTCTCAAGGAAAAAACAGGAGTTACCTATCCTCTTCTGATTCCGGATGCAGGAAACATGAATGGACGTATCAGCGGTCTCCAGCAGCTTCCCGGAATCCTTCTTTGTAGATAAAGATGGAAACATTGTAGGAGATCCGATCATGGGCAGCAGAAATCTGGAAGACTGGAAAACAGCTGTAGAGGATGCACTGGAAAAAATTAATTCCGAAAAATAAAAAGTGGTTAGGGAATGTAGGATGAAAAATTATATAAATAAAATCACTCAGTGCAAATGGACAGGAATCGCCCTTGCAGCGGTGGGGATTCTGATGATGGCCTTTGGTATTTACCGGGGTGAAATGGAAGTTGTTTTTACAAAAGCTGTAAATATCTGTATGGAGTGTATTGGAATTGGATGATAAGAAAATGAACATAAAAAACTGGCCCAGACATACCATACAGGCACTCTGGGCGGCACTTACAAATTCCCATATATCCGGATTTGTAACTGGAAAAATATATACAGGAAAGCTGAAAAATGCCTGTGTTCCGGGACTGAACTGCTATTCATGTCCTGGGGCAGCAGGAGCCTGTCCCATTAGGTTCCTTACAGGCTGTGGTTGGAAGCTGGAACTTTAAATTTGCCTACTACGTAATCGGATTTCTGATTTTTGTAGGTGCGATCCTGGGAAGGCTGGTGTGTGGTTTTCTCTGTCCGTTTGGACTGATCCAGGATTTGCTGAATAAGATTCCTTTTCCAAAAAAAATTCGTACTTTCAAAGGGGACAAACTTCTTCGAAAGCTGAAATACGTGATTTTTCTGGTGTTTGTAATTCTGCTTCCCCTGTTTCTCACAGATATAATGGGCCAGGGAGCGCCGTATTTCTGCAAGCTGATCTGTCCGGCAGGTACGCTGGAAGGTGGGCTTCCGCTGGTACTTTTGAACAAGGCTATGCGCGGTGCCATTGGATGGCTGTACATATGGAAAAATACAATTCTGATCGTGACAATTGTTCTTTCCATTATCATTTACAGACCATTTTGCCGTTATATTTGTCCGCTTGGCGCATTTTATTCCGTATTCAATAAGGTTTCCATTTATACCCGCTACCGTGTAGATGTGGAAAAGTGTGTTCACTGTGGAAAATGTGCCAAAGCATGCCAGATGGAAGTGAACCCGGTGGATAACCCCAACAGTCCGGAATGTATCCGTTGCGGACGGTGTAAGCAGGCATGTCCGGTACACGCCATTGCGAGTGGGTGCAAGAGATAACAGGAATGTTTTTACCATTTTTATGGGGATTAACTTTATGTATGTTTTATAAGTAAAAAAAGCTTACTGCGATTTAGACATTGAAAAAATAAATGTCTAAGTTGTAGTAAGCTTTTATTATTTATGGTGTCAGGAAATACTCTCGATTACATTACGGAGATAATCGTAGCAGATCTTAAGATTTTTCTCACCCTCTTTATCCAGCGGAATCTGCAGTGTGCGTTCCACGCCATTTCGTGAAATAACGCATGGAAGGCTCATTGCGATTCCTTCTAATCCGTATTCCCCTTCCAGAACAACGGAAGCCGGTACAACGGCACGTTCATTTCGCATATAATGGCTCCTACAAGACGGCAGACGCTGAGGGCGATGCCGGAGCTTGTGTAGCCCTTCAATTCTACAATGTCCAGACCGCTGACCTTCACCTCGTGAAGCAGCTTTTCACAGTCAACAGGCTCTTTCAGACCAAACTGTTTCTGAAAATCATGGAAAGGAATTCCTACAATATTAACCGCATTCCATGGAATAAAGCTTGTGCCGCCGTGTTCGCCCAGAACGAATCCGGTGACATTTTTTGCATCTACACCGCACAGGTCGGCAAGCATTTTATTGAAGCGGGCGGTGTCCAGAAGAGTACCGGTACCGATCAGAAGATTTCGGGGATAGTTGAATTCCTTCTGTGCAATATAAGTAAGAATGTCCATTGGATTTGAAACATTGATAATAATGGCAGAACGGGTGTAAGTGGTGATCTGTGTCATGATCTCCTTCATCACCTGTACATTGGTCTGCAGTAGCACCATGCGGTCACGGAGTTACCTGGCTGAATGCTGGGACCTGCGGTGTTGATGATAATTTGGGCGTCTTTACAGTCCTCGTAGGTACCCACCCGGATGTTTGCGTTGGCACTGTATGCAAAGGCGGTGGTGTGGCTGGCATCCAGTACGACTCCCAATGCTTTTTTTTTCATTTCTGTTTATGACAACGATCTCATCTGCAAGATTCATTCGCAGAAGAGAGTCCAGAATTGCAGATCCCACATGACCTGCGCCGATCAGAACAATTTTTCCATAACTTATATTTTCCATGATGTCAGGCTCCTTTAGAAACGTAAACTTTCATATATAGTGATGTCACCGATAGACGACATGTCTGTTTTGTGAATAAGAATAGCACTTGTGTGCTGCAGAAACAAGAGAATTTTGGATTGCACTGTAAAAAATACGGAATGATAAAAAAATGAAAACGATTTTCATATTGACTTTGAAAAAAGAATCTGCTATAATATGAAAATGATTTTCAAATTGAGGCGCGGGAAATGAGCGAAAAAAGCACAATATCGTACCAGACAGATTACAGAGCTGGAGAATTATCTGTGCTCTATGGAAGGAAAACATGTTACAGTCAGCGATATATGTAAATACTTTAAAAGTCAGGGGATTTCTATCGGAACCACAACGGTGTACCGCCAGCTTGACCGGATGGTGGAGCAGGGACTGGTTGCCAAATATGTGGTAGACGGCACCAGCAGTGCATGCTTCTGAGTATCTGGGACATGATGAGCATTGTCATAAGCATATATGCTTTCATTGCAAATGCGAGAAGTGTGGAAAGGTGATTCATCTGGAATGCGGGGAAATGGCACATCTGGGCGAGCATATGCTGGCAGACCATGGATTTCAGTGGGATTTTACCAGGACGGTGTTTTTATGGAATCTGTGAGGAGTGTAGAGGAAAATAATGAGGTTGAACATGCACAAATTAAAAAATAAATTCAAAAGGCTACTCATGTCAGCTGCCACAATAGGTACGGCCTGCCTTTTGGCAGGCTGCGGTGCAGGTGCGGCGGCAGGAACTGACAATTCCGGTGTGACGGAAAGCCAGAGCGGGGGAAATGGCAGCGAACAGGAGAATGCCAGCACAGATAGTCAGAAGCTTCAGATTGTAGCCACTATTTTTCCAGAATACGACTGGGTAAAGGAAATCCTGGGTGACCAGGCTGATAATGTGGATCTTACCCTGCTTTTGGGTAACGGAACAGACATGCATAGTTTCCAGCCTACCATGGAAGATATTTTGAAAGTATCCACCTGTGACCTGTTTATTTATGTAGGCGGTGAGTCTGATTCCTGGGTTGCCGATGCATTGAAGGGCGCCGGAAACCCAGACCGAAAAGCAATCAACCTGATGGACGTGTTGGGAGACCAGGTGAAGGAGGAAGAGATTGTAGAGGGGATGCAGGATGAAGATGGTCACACTCACGAAGAAGAGCATACCCACGATGATGATCTGGAATACGATGAGCATGTCTGGCTGTCTTTGAAAAATGCGTCTCTGTTTTGCGACACCATTGCCAGTAGTCTTGCTGATGCTGATCCGGAGCATTCCCAGCTTTATCAGCAGAACGCCGAGGATTACGAAGAAAAACTGGCAGCTCTCGATCAGGAATACCAGACATCAGTGGAGAAATCCCAGTCAAAAACCCTGCTTTTTGCAGATCGTTTCCCGTTCCGCTATTTAATTGACGACTACAATCTTACTTACTACGCTGCATTTGCCGGCTGTTCCGCAGAAACAGATGCCAGCTTCGAGACCATCACATTTCTGGCTGGCAAGCTGGATGAGCTGAACCTTCCGGCTGTTCTCACCATCGAGAATTCCGATCAGAAAGTAGCGAAAGCAGTAATTGAAAATACAAATACTAAGGATCAGAAGATTTTGACATTAAATTCCATGCAGTCCGTAACTACAAAGGATGTGGAAGAGGGAACCACATACCTTTCCATCATGGAAAATAATCTCCAGATTCTGAAGGAGGCATTATGAGTCTGATTACTTGCGAGAACCTTACATTGGGATATGAAGGAAAAGCGATTTTGTCCGGGCTGAATTTCAGCGTAAATTCCGGTGATTACCTTTGTATTGTAGGAGAAAACGGCTCTGGGAAATCCACACTGATGAAAACCCTTCTTCATCTTCAGAGCCCTATGAGCGGCAGTATCATTCTGGGAGACGATTTAAAAATCAACGAGATTGGCTACCTGCCACAGCAGACTGCACTTCAGAGAGACTTCCCTGCTTCGGTAGACGAAATTGTGATGTCCGGTTTCCTGGGAAGAATGGGACTTCGTCCTTTTTACAATAAAGCAGAGAAAAAAAAGAAGCCCGTGAATTGATGGAGAAAACCAGGATTACGGATCTGGCTGACCGTTGTTATCGCCAATTGTCCGGCGGGCAGCAGCAGAGAGTGCTTCTGACCAGAGCCCTTTGCGCCACAAGGAAAATCCTCCTTCTGGATGAGCCTGTTTCTGGCCTGGATCCGGTTGCAACTGCGGATATGTACCAGATTATCAACGAATTAAATAAAGAAGATCGAGTAACCATCATCATGATTTCTCACGATATCGGTGAAGTAGCAACTTATGCAAGTCATGTGCTGCATATTGGGCAGAAGGTTTTCTTCGGAACAAAAGAGGAATATCTGGAAAGCAAGATTGGAAAGCGGCTTGTGGATGCTGGAGAGGAGGGAAAAGCATGAGCGGAATTTTTGAAAAACTGGCATTTTATTTCCAGTATCCATTTGTGTGGTATGCTTTGATCGTAGGCGTGCTTATTGCACTTTGCTCCTCTCTTCTGGGGGTAACGCTGGTGCTGAAGCGGTTTTCCTTTATTGGGGATGGACTGTCCCATGTGGCATTCGGCGCTATGGCCATTGCATCGGTGCTGAATTTCAGCAACAATATGCTGTTTGTCATGCCGGTAACTGTGATCTGTGCGGTGCTGCTTTCTTCGTACAGGACAGAGTACAAAGATCAAAGGAGATGCGGCAATCGCTATGATTTCTGTTGGAGCGCTGGCCGTTGGATATCTTCTGATGAATGTGTTTTCCACGGGCTCCAATATATCGGGAGATGTGTGCAGCAGCCTGTTTGGTTCTACGTCAATCCTGACCCTGACCACATCTGAGGTGTGGCTGTGTGTAGTGGTGTCTGTTATTGTTGTGGCACTGTTTACAGTATTTTACCATAAGATTTTTGCGGTTACCTTTGATGAAAATTTTGCAAAAGCTACTGGAACCAGGACAGATATGTACAATCTTCTGATTGCGGTGATCACAGCAGTGATCATTGTACTGGCTATGAATCTGGTGGGGTCCCTGTTGATCTCAGCTCTGATCATTTTCCCGGCACTGTCGGCAATGAGAATCTATAAACGATTCAGCGCAGTAATTATCTGTTCGGCGATTTTATCTGTGTTGTGTGCATTTCTTGGAATTATTGTTTCCATCCTGGGCGGAACGCCGGTAGGGTCTACTATTGTGGCTGTAGATATTGTGGCGTTTCTGGTGACAAGCCTGGTTGGGAAGCTTTTTAGAGAGATAGAATATGGTATAGAGCGGTAGAGCGTGTCTGAAAAATCTGACAAGTTAATATGGCAGTTACTTAATATCCGATGTATAGGGCGTTCTTGTAAGTGGTTCAGCTTGCAGGGGACGCCTTTTTTAATGTAATAGGAAATTCTGTTGGAATTGCCTATTACATTAAAAAAGCCTTACTGAGCAGGAACGCACTGCGGCGGAAGGGTAGCTGTCGCTCGAGGCGGCCCTCCGCAGGCAGAGAATCCTGCAAGCTGGATTTTTTTTATATGGGCAATGAGAAAAATACTAACCAGAGTATAGTGCTTTTTTCCTGGGTAAATTTCTTATAATATAGTTACAGCAGAATGATACAGTTGTAGAAAAAATTTCTGGTTGATGTTCACTCCGTTCACAGCAACATGCTCGCGATGCACAGAAATCATGCATTTGCATGATTTCGCGCCGCAATTCTCGGGTTTTCTGTGAGCCTTGCTCACAAAAAAACACCTCGCGGAACATTCTCTGTGAACAGTGACCAAAGCTGAAACTATATTTTTCAGAAAAATTATATGATCCAGGGAGGGTGCTTATGAAAAGAAAAAATAATTGCTGCAATATTTACCGGAATGTTAACCGCCGCATTGTTTCCTGCTATTGCCCATGCAGAAATCGAAAATCCGGAGGACTATATGGGCATCTGGTATGCCAATTATGTAATATATTCTGACGAAAGCAGTGAACGCCACAATGTAGCGGAATATTTAAACCAATATTTGGAAATGAGGCTGATGGAAGACGGAAGTGCTTACATGGAAATGTCCTACAATAGTGAGGAGCCAGACTCGGCAGAAATTCTGAAGGTCTCATGGAAGCTGGAGGATGGGAAAATACTTGTTTCCCTGGAGGAAGGAGACATTTATCTTGATACAGTGGACGGAGAGTTTGTGGGGAGCTTAGATGAGGATACCCAGGTGATTTTCGGGCGGGAACTGGTGCAGACAGGGAGAAGCTCAGAGCCTGGATAATCTGGACGATCTGGAAGATAGTGAAAAGGCTAAGATTCCAAAGGAGAATCCCTTACATTTATCATCCGGAAACAGACAATCCGGAGGAAATCATTGCCCGCTATCTTGGGGCTGCGAATTTGGAAAAAAGGTTATGAAGTTTCCCTGGATGAGGACAATGGAACCTTTACAGCTCATTGGGCAGGAGATGAATATTATGATCCCAGGGACTATGTTGGAAGCTACAGAATAACGGATGATAACTATATCAACATTTGCTGGAGAGAGGCCACCAGTGAGTATGGCGATAAATGCTATGGTGCGGTTCTGGTAGACCGCTGGAACCAGTTTACGATAAATGAGGATCTTGGAAATCTGGCCGAAGTTATGACAGCCATGGCAAATGATATAAACAGCGGACGTGTTTTTCGCAGCTTACAGGACGGAAATCACAGAAGGCTCTGAAAAACCAGGGGCTGTGAAATTTATAGATGAGGATTACGAGGTTTCCTATAGCTACCAGATCATTCCAGGTGCAGATCCGATGGTGACACTTACCAGGTATGATTCAGAATATGATTATGAACAGGTGTATACAAATTATCAGCTGCGGGAGATGTTGTAGGAAATTAGAAAAAATGTGAGAATGTGAAAAAAATGTGAAATTAGCACTCATCTCTTGACATTGCTAACAATAAGTGTTATATTACATTTAGAACAAAGGAAGGGGATAAAAAGAAAGCAAAAAAGCGAAAGGCTTTATGAATTCCCTACCACCCGAGTTCAAGAAACAAGGTAAACAGCATATATAAAAAAGGAGAGATGACTTATGTTGATGCCTAGTATTTTTGGAGAAAATTTGTTTGATGATTTCTTTAATGATTTTCCGTTCTATTATGATGATAAAGCAATGAAAGATACCGAGAAGAAGCTTTATGGCAAGAGAGCCAGCCACGTTATGAAGAACTGATATTAAGGAAATGGATAACGGTTATCAGCTGGTAGTCGATCTTCCAGGATTTACCAAAGATGAGATTAAGGCTTCCCTGGAGAATGGCTATCTGACCATCAGCGCTGAGAAAGGTCTGGACAAAGATGAGCAGGAGAAAGAATCCGGTCATTACATCCGCAGGGGGAGCGTTACGCAGGAGCCTGCAGCAGAAGCTTTTATGTAGGCGAGGACGTTCAGCAGGAGGATATTAAGGCTGAGTTTAAACATGGCATTCTGAAACTGTTTGTTCCGAAGAAAGAAGCGAAACCAGCAGTGGAAGAGAAGAAACACATTGCCATCGAAGGATAACTTTTCCCCTTTCAGAAGCACATTCTGAGAGAATAGCATAATTAAGAAGTAAGATGCCGCAGAATCACGGAAAAATGGTGGTTCTGCGGCATCTTTTTTTTTACATTTGTTCGCTATTTTTTCTGTCTTGACAATGCCTGTTGATTTAGCTATAATGGTGAAACTGTGTGAATATCCTAGCGAATTTGTACCCTTTTTGGGTAATGAAATGTCTGCTTTTGCAGGCATTACCAATTATAAAAGTGGACTGTTTGGCGCATGAATGTTATCTGTCGTTGGTATATTTCTGCTGCTTTTTGTTCAGGACTTTTATAGTAATGGAATTTTCCGGGAGAAACAGCATATAAGAAATGTATGATACGGGGCGACAAGCGCCGGAATGAAAGGGAGTAAGGCTATAATGGAAGAAAAAGAAGAACTTACTAACCTATGCAGGACTTAAAAAACTGGAAGAAGAGCTGCATGATTTAAAGGTAGTAAAAAAAGAAAAGAAGTAGCAGGTAAGATCAAGGAAGCAAGAGAGCAGGGCGATCTGTCCGAGAATGCAGAGTACGATGCAGCGAAGGACGAGCAGAGAGATATTGAGGCACGTATTGAAGAGCTTGAGAAAATCCTGAAAGAACGCAGAGGTCGTCGTAGAGGACGAGGTGGATCTGGACAAGATCAGCGTAGGATGTAAAGTAAGAGTACATGACTTCGAGTTTGACGAAGATATAGAACTGAAGCTGGTTGGCTCCACAGAGGCAAACAGCCTGGAAGGCAAGATTTCTAACGAATCTCCTGTAGGGAAAGGCTCTTATGGGCGCACACACAGGTGATATTGTAGAAGTAGAGCTTCCATCCGGTATCATGAAGTACAAAGTGCTGGAAATCCAGCGTAACATTTAAGGGAGGAACAAAAGTGGCAGAGCAGAAGAATCAGGATCTGAATCAGCTTCTGAAAATCCGCCGTGACAAACTGGCAGAACTTCAGGGCGAATGGAAAGGATCCATTTCAGATAACAAAATTTAATCAGACCCATCATTCACTGGAAGTAAAGACCCTTTTTATGAGGCACATGAAGCAGAGCTGCTGAAGGATCGCACAGAGCCGGAAGTAGCAGGCCTTGATGAAGAGCAGGCGAAGGAAGTTTTGAAGAAAGACTATGAAGAGAGAAGAAGTATTATGGATGCCAGCCCGATCCATGTGGCAATCGCTGGACGTATGATGTTCAAAGAGAGTCATGGGAAAAGCTTTTTTCTGCAATATCCAGGATTTACAGGGAAATATTCAGGTATATGTTGCAAGAGACGCCATCGGAGCAGATTCTTATGCAGACTTTAAGAAATCCGATATCGGCGACATCTTCGGCCTGGAAGGTTTTGCATTCAGAACCAGAACCGGTGAGATTTCTATTCATGCAGAGAAAATGACTCTTTTTATCAAAGAGCCTGCAGATCCTTCCGGAGAAATTCCACGGACTGACAGACACAGATATGCGTTATCGTCAGAGATATGTAGACCTGATCATGAACCAGGAGAGCAAGAACGTATTTATCAAGCGCTCTCAGGTCATTAAAGAGATCCGAAACTTCCTTGCTGGCCGTGACTTCATGGAAGTAGAGACTCCAATGCTGGTTTCCAATGCTGGTGGTGCAGCTGCAAGACCATTTGAGACACATTACAATGCACTGAACGAAGATGTTAAGCTTCGTATTTCACTGGAACTGTATCTGAAGAGACTCATCGTAGGCGGACTTGAGAGAGTTTTCGAGATTGGCCGTGTATACCGCAACGAGGGCGTAGATACCCGTCACAATCCGGAGTTTACCCTGATGGAGTTATACCAGGCATATACAGATTATGAAGGAATGATGGAACTGACCGAATCCATGTTCCGCTATCTGGCAGAGAAGGTCTGCGGATCCACTAAGATTTCTTACAATGGTATCGAGATTGATCTTGGAAAGCCTTTCGCACGTCTGACCATGAACGATGCTATCAAGAAATATGCAGGAATCGACTTTGACGAAGTAGCAGATGATGAGGCAGCTAAGAAGCTTGCTGATGAGCATCATATCGAGTATGAGGATCGCCATAAGAAAGGGTGATATCATCAACCTCTTCTTCGAGGAGTACTGTGAGAAAGAACTGATCCAGCCGACCTTTATCATGGATCACCCGATCTGAGATTTCTCCTCTGACCAAGAAGAAACCTTCTGATCCAAACAAGGTAGAGCGTTTTTGAGCTTTTCATCAACACATGGGAGATGTGTAACGCATACTCCGAGCTGAACGACCCGATTGATCAGCGCGAGCGCTTCAAAGGCGCAGGATGCACTTGCAGATGCTGGTGATGAAGAAGCAAACCATACAGATGAAGATTTCCTGAATGCGCTGGAGATCGGTATGCCGCCAACAGGTGGAATTGGATACGGAATCGACCGTCTTGTAATGCTTCTCACCGATAGCCAGGCTATCAGGGACGTACTACTCTTCCCGACAATGAGATCTCTTGATGCTGACAAGGCTTCCTCAAAGTCAAAAAAATGGCACTGATTCAGCACAGGCTGCACCTGTAGTTGAAGAGAAAATTGATTTCTCCAAGGTACAGATTGAGCCGCTGTTCACTGATTATGTAGACTTTGATACTTTCAGCAAGTCAGATTTCAGAGCCGTTAAGGTTAAAGAGTGTGTTGCAGTTCCGAAGAGCAAAAAAGCTCCTTCAGTTTACACTGGATGATGGAACAGGCACAGACCGCACCATTTTAAGCGGTATTCACGCATTCTACGAACCAGAAGAACTGGTAGGTAAGACACTTATAGCTATCACAAATCTGCCACCTAGAGCAATGATGGGAATTGAATCCTGCGGAATGCTTCTCAGTGCAATCCATGAGGAAGAGGGAGAAGAAAAACTTCATCTTCTGATGGTTGATAACCACATCCCGGCTGGTGCTAAACTGTATTAATAAAAGAATATCAAAAAAAATAACACTATGCTTTGTACCAATTTTCGAGAGTTTGTACCAATTTTGTACCAATCATTCGGAGATTTTTGAAGAAGTATGGTAGGATATGTGAATGGAAGAGACTGGAATGAGAGTTCTGGTCTCTTTTTTTTGTGTATTCAAATTTGCAACAAGGTGTGAAAGTTTAAATATGTTCATAGAAGGGAGAATTGGAACCAGAGCAGGTTCGGAACATTATGGACAGTATGATAAGAAAATTGTATGACATGGAACTGGAAGAACTGGGACGGAGCGGCTGGCAGGATGAAAAATTACTGTCAGAAGTCAGAAAAACTTCTGGAAAAGAACAAGGCTTCTATCCAGGTGGAAGATAAGACTGGACGTGAAGGGTGTTGATCTGGCATTTGCAATTGCTGAGATAGGAGAAGAAATTGGTTTTTACACAAGCCCTTGCAAGTAAACTTTGCAGGGCATTACAGACTGTAGACAAACTTGGTGTTGGGGATTATGCCCAGCACCATTTTTTGAGTCTGTGAAACTTTTTCTGTAAAATAATCTAGGCAAGGTCCTCCTAATGATATTTATTGTATCATAGAGGAACCTTCTAAACATTATTTTACAGAAAAAGTTTCATACTCTCAGAATTGCTGTTTTTTTACAGCTTTTCACTTTTCTGCTGCAAACATTATCATTATGATTGCAACTCTACCCAAAACTTATTATAATAAAAATCATGAAAAGCAACACAGCAAGGAGGAACTTATGAAAAAGATCAAAAAACTGACATCCCTGTTATTTTGCTGTCTGTTTTTATATCTGCTGGCATTTCCAGGACAGGTACAGGCAGCCTCTCTCACCCCTACTGCGCAAGATAACCTTAGTGTTAAATTAAGGCGTTCTTCTGACCTTATTTCTATTTCCAACGGCTATATGCGAGTATTCCGCAAAACAAACAGCGTCGGTATTGAATACTATGACAACAGCCTGCAGATTACAGACAAAAGAGAAATTCCCATGGAGCTTCCTTTATGGGGTGGTTTTTATGCAGGATCTGATGGATATTACCTGGTAGAGGGACAAAATAACACCGCCGAAGATAATTCCGCCGAGGTTATCCGTGTCATCCGATATGATACAAACTGGAATCGCAGCGGTGCGGCTTCCATTACAAGCAATCCGGATTTATTTGGAGGAGAGGTTCGCTATCCATTTCGATTACGGATGTGTGGAAATGACAGAAACCAACGGAACTCTCTATATTGTAACCGGCCATGAAGGCTATGTAGATGAATCTGTTGGACAGGGACATCAGGGATTCCTTATGATTGCCGTTGACCAGGCTTCCATGACCGGAAAGATTGTAAGCTGTGATCTGTGGCACTCCTTTGCCCAGTATATCAAATCGCAGTCCTCTTATCTGTATGTTCTGGAGCAAAGCGAAGGTTCCCGCTGTACCAAACTTTCCAGATACGACAGTACCACCCTTGATGAAAAAACTATCGAGCTTCTTCCTTATGGTGGTTCCCGTACTTCCGTATGGGCACTGAACTGCTACGCAAGCGTAGATGGTATGGCTGTTTCTGCTGACAGTGTACTGTGTATCGGAACGACCATCGACCAGTCCCAGTATGACAATGTGACAAGTGACACTCCTCATAATATTTACCTTACAATTACTCCTGTTTCCGATTTTTCCAAAGAAGCAACCTCTGTAAAATACCTTACCAACTACACTGGCAATGGAAAGAGTTTTATGGGGGTAAAGATCACTCAATCACAGAAAACCGTTTCATGATTTCCTGGGAAGAATATGAAAATACAGACGATTCTTCGTCAGAAAATTACGCATCTGCTGATGATTCTCTTTCTTCCAGTACTCTTCATTACCTCTTTGTTGATGGTAAGGGAAATGTACTTAGCAGGGAATACACCACTGCTGCGCCCGTATCCGACTGCCAGCCTGTCGTTAAAGATTCCAAGGTTGTTTACTACGCCTCCAATGCCAATACTGTTAATTTTTACTCTATTGATGCAAATGACGGCACAGCCTCCAAAAAAGATTTACCGTACTGCAGGTGAAAATGCTACCTGGGATTTTGCAAATGGTGTTCTCACCATTTCCGGTCAGGGGTGCACTTAATATCTCCACGGATGAAAACGATCGTTTCCCCGTTTTTCTTCCACTCAGGGAGGCTACAGTTTCTGGAGCGGCACGGCATGGAAGTCCATGAAAAATCAGGTAAAAAAAATAGTTATAAAATCCGGGATTACCAGTATTTCAGAAAATGCATTTAATTATCTGCCCAATCTGAAGGAAGTCGTAATTGAAAACGGTGTCCACACTATTGGAAAGGAAGCTTTTGCTTTCTGCTCTAATCTTGAAACAGTCACTCTGCCAGACAGCGTAATCAACATCGGGGATGACATTGTATGGGAAGGCTCCTACTGGTATTCCGGCGGTCATGTATACTACGCCACCATTTATGCCTCCTCTAACTCAGCTGCCATTACATATGCACGTAAGAACAACATTGGTTATGCCTGCGACCTTTCTCAGGCATCTGTAACCGGAGTTAAAGCGACTTATGCTTATACTGGAAAAGCTCTAAAACCAGTTCCAACTATTACTCTTGGAAAGCAAAAACTTATAGAAGGACAGGATTATAAAGTTACCTACAGCAATAACAAAAAGTCGGAACTGCCACTGTAAACCATTACAGGCCAGAACAACTATTTTGGAACTATTACCTTAGATTTCCAGATTACCTCAAGTTCAAATAACAAAGATGATAAACCTCAGACTACAGTAGTGAAATCCTTCAGTGATTCTTACAATGTCTACACAGTTAATAAAAATGGTACCTCTGTTACTTTAAAGCGGTCAAAGTCCAAAGCCATCACGACTGCAGCAATTCCTTCCTCTGTGAAGGCAAACGGTCGGACCTATAAAGTCACAGCCATTGCTTCCGGAGCTTTCAAAAACTGCCGGAAGCTAAGACAAGTAACCATTGCCAGGAATATTTCTTCCATCGGCACCAGTGCTTTCCAGGGCTGCAGTGCTTTACGGACTGTAAAGATTGGCTCCAAAGTTTCTTCCATTGGCAAAAAGCATTCTACGACTGCAAGGCCCTTACTTCTGTCAGCATTCAGTCCAAGAAGCTTACCTCCGGTACCGTAGGAAAAGTGCTTTCACCAAAGCCGGCAGAAACAAACTACAAGAAGCTGAAAGTAAAAGTACCAGCAAGCAAGCTTTCCGCCTATAAAAAGCTCTTCAAGAGTAAGGGACTTTCTGCAAAAGCAAAAATCAGTAAATAAGCCATTTTTCTTTATGAAGCAGCTGCCATATAACAAATGAAGCCGGTGTTTAAAAACACCGGCTCAGACTGTAGACAAACTTGGTGTTGGGTGTTATGCCCAGCACCATTTTTCTTTTTTAAAACTTCTTTTCTTTTTTTATTTTCTTCAAAATCAACAAAAATCTGGCTGTGTTCCAACCTCGTTTTTCCAGGATCTTTGCCAGTTTTTTTAGATTCATACATGCAAAAGTAAGCCCGGCTTTCATCTCCATCCGTGCTTTTCCTACATATTGTGTATATCGAAATCCATGTTGTTCTTTCGCTGTACCGAATATCCTCTCTATGGTTTCTTTTTTCTTAACTGATAGATCTGTCTGTTTCCTATCGTGTGCCGAATGTCTTCTGCCACTTCCATATATTCTTCCCATACATGACGTGTGATCAGTTTTACATGATCCTTACTTTCTGTGCATTTTGAAAGACATTGGCATTCAGCACAATGTTCACCGCAGCTTTTATACTCTTTATATCCACTTCTGTTTGTTGTACTGTATGTCAATATATGTGCTCCCGGACATATATAACAATCATAGTATTTATCATATGCGAATTCGTGTTTTCCGAAAAAAGCCTTTTTTGGTCTTGGGACGGTTATACGGAAAAAGTGGTTGAATTCCATCTTCCAACAGCCGATGGGCGATTGCCGGAGTTTTATATCCTGCATTCCAATGACAGAAGATGTAAAAAATGCTTTTTCTATTGGAAAAAGAGATGCAAGAGTTAGGTGGAATACATAATAATGTTACTGTGGACAGGTACCAGAACTTCATTTTTATAAATCGGTTTGGCGGTGTACAGCACCAGGGCAGCTTAAATAAAGTGTTACGGCGTATTATAAGAGACTGTAATGACAAACAGCTCCTGAAAGAAAAAAAAAGAATCCCGTCTTACTTCAAACTTCTCCTGCCACTCACTCAGACATACGTTTACAACACGCTTGGTAGAAGCAGGAGTAAATATTAAAGTGATCCAGAACCTGTGTGGTCATAGCAGAAGTGATATGACACTTGATATATATACGACCGTAACAAAAGAATTAAAACAGGCAGAGTTTGATGATTTCCAGAAAAAACTGAAAGAAAAGAAGCAGGAATGGAAAAACAGACAGGAAAGGATGCGTGATTCTCTTCTGGCGTTGTCGAAAAAATCTTATTGCATAAGCAGTGGTAGTAAGATTATAATAAATGTAAAAGGAAACAAAAGATAAAGCTATGGAGCTATAGACTATAACAAGTGAATGAAACATTGGATAATTTGAAAGGAGGAATTGTCGATGGGAGCAACAGCAACAGTGAGAAAATCAGATTTTATAGATGCAATGGAAGAGAACCAGAAGGATGTCCGTAAGATGGTAATGGACAGTTACCATGATATTGAAAAAGGAAAAGGAAGAGATTACAAAGAGTTTTTTGCAGAATTAGAAAGCAGGTACAGGAATGCAAATGTATAAATTTATGATGCTTCCTATGGCAGAGGAAGATATCATGAATAATACGGATTATAGTGCGTTCGAAAAAAAGCACCTGAAACAGCGTTAGAATTGGCAATGGGTTTTCGTAACACCATTGCCAAACTTGAGTTTATGCCTAAACAGCATGAATTGGATGAGGATGAAGAATTAGCGGCGAGAGAAATCCGGAAGTGCTATTATAAAAACTATAAGATATATTTCTTTATAGATGAAAGAGTTAGAACAGTATACGTGCTGAGAGTCTTACATATGCTGGTGAATGCAAAACCATTGTTACTGAATATGAGGTTCTGATTTTTTGTACCAATCATGTACCAATTTTGTACCAATCTGTAAAAATATCGTAGGGATATATAAAGAGATGTTCTGACAATTAAACCCATGAAATAGAGCCATTATCCAGACGTTATGGAATGAAAGTGTGGCAATCATATCTGGAAAATAAAACCAGTGGCGCAATGAGAATGTACTGGGTTTACGGTCCAGATCAGAAAGATATTACAATTATCGGTTTGGAGCCACACCTCAGAAGATAAGAAAAATGGTGCATACGACCGAATTTCACTGTCAGATTTGTAGAATAAAACTGAATATGGAATTTTAACTGAGCAGCTATTCTATAAATAATAGGGTGGCTGCTTTTATTCTTATTAAGTGGGAGGTGTTTGTCTAAATTTGGAGAAAAATACTTATTGCATAACCGAGTGTGGTACGCTTATAATAAAGTAAGATATCTACTATATTTGAACAGAAGGTGCCGTGAGAGGCATTGAAACTGGTAATGAGCAGCAGGAGGTGGGACTATGCCGATAACAACACGAAATTTATTGGACCAGTACACAGAAATTTTGCAGAAAATATATGGAAAAACATTTAAAAAAGGTGATTTTGTATGGTTCTTATGCAAGAGGTGATTACAGGGATGATTCAGATATAGATATTATGATTCTTCTGGATTTATCTGATATGGATATAAAACAGTATCGGCATGAATTATCTGGTGAAACCTTTGATTTTAATATGGATCACGATCTTGATATAAAGCCCATAGCTAAAAGTCAACAGCATTTTCAAAATTGGGTTGATGCGTACCCATTTTATGCAAACGTGGAAAAAGAGGGGGGTAAAAGCTATTTGAAGCAGCCTAATGAAAAAGGAACACAGAAGGATCTGGTTCTATATAGAATTGAAACGGCACAAAGTGACATTAAAGCCGCGGAGATCCTTCTCGGTGCGAAAGCGTTTCGTGGTGCCAATAATCGTGCATATTACGGAATCTATCATGCTGTGTCTGCAATTCATGCGCTAGACGGAAATGCTTATAAAGACATAAGGATGCATTGGCAAACTTCAATAAAAATTATGTCAAAAACCGAGATTTTTTTTAAGAAAGCTCGGAAAGAAAAATTGCTGAATCAGAAGAAATAAGACATGCCAGTGATTATGATGATTTTTTTATATAGCTACTAAGGTCGAGGCTGAGGAACAGATTCAGACTGCCAAAGAGTTGGTGAAGCTGGTAGAAGAATATGTTCAGAAAAGATGGGCACAGGAAGAATGAACACTTCAAATTGAATATGGATATAACGTTAAAAAGTCTTGAAACAACATTTTCATACCAGTCTTGAATATGTTGTAAGAGAATTATTATAGCTGGATCTTGGGGTACAATCTTTGTACCAATCTTGTACCAATTTTGTACCAATCGGTACAAAAAAATAGTAGGAAAACGTAGATTTCCGTGGAATCACGAAATGCGAAAAAGCCCGAAAAATAGGCATTTGTGGGACATTGGAGAGATGGATTAAGAGACATCCTGATTTTCCCGACAATGAAGTCCGTGGACAAGTAAAAGTCAAGCATTTATGCTGGTTTGAGGGCACTTGGGACATAAAAATTGACCCATTTTGACCCATAGTACAGCAAAAGTACAGCAAATTTTGAACCTATAATACCCGATAATGCTTGATAATACGGAGTTTGAAAAAACAAAGTATTATGCGGTAGATAAGAGAATATAAATAATGCGCTTACCATGAGCCACTTTTCTAAGTGAAAAACTTAGGAGAGTGGCTCTTTTCGTTGTATGGAAGTTCTAAGCAGCCTTGCCTCAAAGCCTTATTAAATCAAAGAAAAGGAGAACATTGAACATGGCTATTAAGAAATCAAGACAGATGAAAGTCTATGGACAGAGTGGATACCACTATAAGAGCACACCGGCAATCATGCTGAAAGGACAGTGGCTTAAGGAGCTGGGATTTGAAATCGGAGATTATATCTCAGTAAGTTGTGAGAATGGCAAACTTATTATTGACTATTACGTAACGTTATAGTTTATGATAGATTCACTGCGAGTATTGAAAGCAGGAACATTTCCCAAAAAATATAAAGGTAACTGTCCAGTATGGAAAAATCTCATTGCCTATTTAGCGACAATATGCTTATAATGAGTCTATGGCAAAAGACCTTAAAGCTGTCCAATACAACTGAAGTTTTACGGGCAGGATTCTTATTCAAAATGTGAACTGCGGAGGAAATCATGACGAAGAAAAAATTTTTAAGCCGTTCGCAATACTGGCGGCTGTTTTTCTGGGATCACTGGAGATGGGATGGCGCTTTTTTAACATGGTGGTCCGCCGCAAAAAGAGGAGAGCAGAAAAAGGAAAGAAAGAAATGGTTTGAACTGTCTCATATCAGGGAAAATCATCCCCAGAATGGTTATGCCAGAGAATATAATGAGAGTAAGGCATGGTGCTTTGAACAGAACATGCAGGACTGTTATATCAAAAGTATTGACGGATTAAAACTGCATGCATTATATCTGCCTGCAGAAGATGCAGAAAGCGGATCGTCATATTAAGTCATGGATATCGTGGCAGCCGGTTTGGCACGTTGTCTTTATGGCGAAATATCTGCATGAGCATCAGTGTGATGTCCTGTTTATAGAGCATCGCTGCTGCGGTGACAGCGAGGGAAAATATATTACCTTTGGAGCAAAGGAACAATGGGATGTGCAGCAATGGGCAGTATCTATGTATCTGAACGAAACAAAGAGAAGCTTCCGATTTATCTGTACGGACAGTCCATGGGTGCAGCTGCTGTACTGATGGCATCAGGACATACACTCCCGGCGGAGGTGAAAGGCCTGATTGCGGACTGTGGTTTTCAGTCTATGGAACGGCAGATGCGTGATATGGCAGCTAACTGGTTCCACCTGCATCATATCCCACTGCTTCTGATGGAACTGGACTGGTTCTGTTCTCTTCTGGCAGGATTTCATATGAAAGATGCAGACACTACCAGAAGCCATGAAAAAAAATAAAAGACCGGTTTCTTTTTTCCATGGAGAGAAGGACACCTATGTGTATCCCAATAACTCTTTTCTTCAGAATTATATGCTCTGCAGGGCAGAGAAGGAACTGGTGATCATACCGGGAGCACGGCATCTGTGCTGCGCTTATGTAGATCCGGAACTGTATCAGCACAAGATGATGGAATTCTTTGAAAAATACGATTAAACTGAGATAAAAATCCTGACCGGGATTTATCAGACATAGTACATAACAGGAAATACATCCTTTAATCTGTTATGTTAAATGCATGATAAGTCCCGGTCAATTTTTTGTAAAGTGTTCATTAAGTCCTGAGGGTACTGGTATTTCCTGAGAAGATATGATATTTTTTCACCTGAAGCATACATACAATGTTTTCTGTCCCGGATAAAGAAGAAAAACGGGACAATGGAGGTTATCTATTATATGAGAAATTATTATCCTTTGACGGCAGCTCAGAAAATGCATCACAACTGGATCGTGGATTATGGTACACAGCAGGTATCTGGCGTAAGTGTTGTGGCTTCTGTACAGGCAGAACTGGATTTTGGATTATTAAAAAAATGTATTCAGATGGAAACAGAGCGTTCAGGCTGTACCAGAGTCCGTTTTACAAAGCCGGATAAAGATGGAAATGTAAAACAGTATATAGAAAAACAGGATTCGCGAGATATTGAGCTGAAGGATCTGTCGGGAATGGAAAGTCTGGCAAAGGCAGATGAGCTGATGCAGCAGTGGGCATATGAAACATTTGACGGAAATAATATCCCGATGTGTGAATTTATTATGCTGAAGCTTCCGGAAGGATACAATGGTTTCTTTTTACATATGGATCACAGACTGATCGATTCCTGTGGGCTTGTAGTTATGATTGAAGACCTGTTCCAATTATATACGCATTACAGATATGGAACAGCCTGCCCTCAGGAACTGGTAGATTTTGAAACGGTTCTGAAAAAAAAGATCTGGCAAAAGCGGGCAATGAAAAGCGTTTTGCAAAAGATAAAAAATTCTGGGATGACCAGCTGGATGAACTGGGCGAGCCGTTATATTCTGATATTCAGGGACCGTCCGTACTGGAGGAAGCAAGAAAACGTCATGGAAATCCGAAGCTTCGTGCTTCTGATATTGAGATGAACGAGCTGTTTGTTGCAGTAAAGGATTATCATCTGGAACCGTATGCGACACAGAACCTGATGGATTTCTGTATGAATCATCAGCTTTCCATGACGAATCTGCTTCTGCTTGGTATCCGTACTTATCTGTCAAAAGTAAATAACGGACAAGAAGATATTACGATTCAGAATTTTATATCCAGACGTTCTACCCATGAAGAATGGACTTCTGGGGAAGTCGAACCATTATGTTCCCGTGCAGAACAGTGATCTCACCGGAAACAGATTTTCTTTCGGCAGCTTATGAAATCCAGAATATGCAGAATCGAATTTATATGCACAGCAATTATGATCCGGCATTTATTGTGGATGAGATGAAAAAAGATATCATACACCGGAGCATACCAGTTATGAAAGCTGCTATCTGACCTATCAGCCAATGCCGGTGAAGGTGGAGAATGAAATGCTTGGAACCATTCGCCAGCATGCCAAATGGTTTTGCAAACGGTGCCGCAACCAAAAAATGTATCTGACCGTATCTCATACTGAGGATGGCGGCATGAACTTCTCATATCATTATCAGACTGCTCATCTGGAGGAGCATGACATGGAACTGCTTTATTATTATATGATGCGTATTCTTTTTAAAGGGGATTGCAGAGCCGGATATGAGCATCGGCGAGATTATGGAACAGGTATAAGAAATCAAAAATACGAGGAGGAAATGGAATGAATCAGGAAATGGAATTTAAAAATATTGTGGCGCAGTACAGCAAAGTGAAACCGGAAAGATGACGGGTGAAATGAGATTCCGTGAGGATCTGGGATTCACTTCTCTGGATTTCATGTCTTTTCTGGGAGAGCTTGAGGATACCTTTTGACATTGAACTTGAGGAAACGAAGTGACACCAAATTACAACTCTTGAAGAGGCGCTTAAGTTCTGGAGGAGCTTCAGTAAGAATGAAGCTGTTGTCCGCAGAAAAAAGTGAAGGAGGAGAAAGACATGCCGATCAGGGATATATTAGAAGAAAGTGTACAGAAATTTGGCGAAGTCAAAGCAGTAAAATGGCTTAACAGGAAAGAAGTTCTGGAGAGAAGTTACAGCGAAATGTTGAGAAAAAACGTGATTTCCATCAGAAAAGGACTTCTTGCAGAAGACTTTGAGGGAAAGCATATTGCATTGATCGGAACCAGCTCTGTAGAATGGATCGAAAGTTATCTCGGGGAATTATTACAGGATGTATTACAGCGGTGCCGCTGGATGCAGCACTCCCATGTGAAGAACTGATCGATCTGATAAACCGATCCGATTCCGAAGCACTCTTCTTAAGTCCGAAACACAGACCATATCTGGAAGCGTTCCTGCAAACCGTCCGAAACTCAGAAAGTATGGATGCTCCAGGAAGAGGTGGAGGATGTACCTTCAGGTGTATACAGTATCAATGAGCTGAGAAACACGGGAATTAGTGCATCGGCAGATGCTTTTCCTGTCCATCAACAGAAGATATTGCGACGATTATCTTTACTTCCGGAACGACAGGAAAGAGCAAAGGGGTTATGCTGACACAGAATAATGGCATCCAATGTTGAGGCAGTTAAGATTTCAGCAGAACCCGGAACTGCCATGCTCAGTGTACTTCCAATCCATCATGCATTTTCTGTCTTGTCATGGATTGGCTGAAAGGTTTCTCTCAGGGAGCAACTATTCTGTATTAATGACTCTCTGCTTCATATGGTCAGAAATATGAGTATTTTTAAACCCGATATCATGCTCATGGTTCCGATGATGATTGAAACAATTTATAAGAGACTGTCAGCAGCTGATCCACAAATCCCGAAGGCAGTTCTTGCAGAAAAAGTTTTCGGTGGAAAACTGCAGACGATTTTACCGGTGGCGCACATCTGGATCCGTACTATATTGACCGTTTTGCAGAGTATGGTGTTCAGATTCTGGAAGGATATGGCATGTCAGAATGTTCTCCTGTTATCAGTAATAATACACCGGAAAATCATAAGCCGGGTTCTATTGGAAGACCACTTGAGAATGTGGAGATAAGATTTGAAAAACGGTGAGATTCTGAAAAAGGCACAAGTGTTATGAAAGGGTATTATCAGATGCCGGACGAGACAGCTGAAACACTGAAAAAGATGGCTGGTGCATACTGGCGATAAGGGTTATATGGATGAAGATGGATACCTCTTTATTAATGGCCGTTAAAAAATCTGATCATTCTCTCCAATGGAGAAAATATATCTCCTGAGGAAATCGAGAACAAGCTTGCATTGAATCCGCTTGTGGGTGAGGTTATTGTAACAGGTGAGGACAATGGTCTTACAGCCCGAATTTATCCGAACAGGCAGTTGTGGGAGGCAAAGGCACTGGATACGGAGATGATTCGTTCACAGCTTCAGGAATTTCTGGATGAATACAATAAAAAATCAGCCGACCTATCGTCGTATTACAGGCCTGGTGATCCGGAAAATCCGTTTATACGCAGCACGACAAAGAAAATCAGGAGACAGGATGTCCTGATCGACGAGCCATCAGGCATAATAAAAACCCGTTTGAGGGAATTTCTCAGACGGGTTTTTATTATGTCTGTTTATATGCAGGGCATTCAGGATAAAAGAGGCAGCATGCCAGACAGGAAAATCTGCGTCAGAATCCCCTGCAATGACTTCTTGCAAGATCAAAATTATCCCTTGTCCATTTGTGAAGGACACCGATCGTACTGCCGATCGCACAGGTGATCACAAAAAAGATATTTCCTCTTTTGTATGCCTGCCGGGTCTGGCACTGAGGTAGTAGCGGTGACATAGTGATGAAGCATAGTCAGCATTTTTTCAAAGAGATCATTTCCATGAGGCGTACTCAGAAGACTGGAAAGAAAAGGATTTTCCATTGTATAACGGCAGATCGTCAGAAAATAGGACTGACAGATATCGTGGTCATTTTCAGGATGAAATTTTTCCATTATGGAGAAAACATCATGGATCGTCTTTTCTTCAACAGCAGATACAAGAGAGGGATGTCCCGGATAATGATTATAAAAAGTGCTTCTCGCGATACCGGCTGTTTTTGTGATATCGGATACAGTGATCTGGTCAGTTTTTTTTTTTTTACAAGTTTAAAAAGCACCCAGAATAGCTTCATCCGCCAGAATATCTTTCATCAGAAACTGGATTTTGCATAGTCGATTCCCTCCCCAATATTTTATCATTAATATAAGGATATGAGTGGCAAAAAGACGGCGCGACTCTCATGTCGTGAATATGGGAAATCTGGAAAAATGTTTATTTCTCATTTCATAGCAGGAATCAATATACATGCGCAAGTTTTCCAATGGCTGGAAACATTTGATAATACAAGTTCACGTGATGAATCCTGGCACCGCAAGTGCCCTGAGGACGACAGCTTCTCCGCCATTCACGCAACATCTGTGTATATGCGTGGCAAGGAGCTTCTTATCCAGTTTGGAAATGCCCGATAGACTGAGTCAAGTGATGGCTTCCAGTGCAAAGTATCCATGCCTTCCAGAAGGAAGCATTTCTTGTGCAATAGCGGAGAAACGCAGTCAGGTGCACAGTTTCCGTTTTGGTAAAAATCAGTTCGAATTACCAAAAAGCAAGGGGCATATCATCTAATACAGAGACGCGTACGAATATTTGGAGATAAAAGTCTTGGCAGGATCTCGATGCAAAAGATTTTGTTCAGAAAGTGTGAGTGGCCGCGCCCGTCCGTCCCTTCCAGACGACGCCATCCCTTCATATGATAGGTGCAGTTTTTCAATATGATCAATCTGTCCTCACTCAAACCACGGTGCCTTTACTTTATGGAAATATAATCATAAGGTATAAAATTTCATATAAATCTTTGACTGTGATAAAAAGTTTC
>VOFJ01001242.1_pt1 | contig 41442 bp, 66 predicted proteins | sample 5384081 | NCBI WGS metagenome assembly VOFJ01 (sample SAMN12384729, study PRJNA508395) | human gut metagenome | isolation source: healthy gut I | host: Homo sapiens
TCAGTGTACTTCGTTCAGTTACGTATTGCTCCGTGCTTGAAAATATCATGATGGCTCCGGTCGAACTGAAGAAGATGACTAAAGGAAGAAGCAAAGGAAAAGGGAATGCGACTCTTAAAGCGTGTCGGTATGGATTCCAAGGCAGACTGTTATCCGTCCCAGATCTCCGGAGGTCAGAAGCAGCGTGTGGCGATCGCGCGTGCGCTTGCCATGAATCCGAAGATCATGCTGTTTGATGAGCCGACAAGTGCTCTGGATCCTGAAATGGTAGGGAGAGGTTCTTGCTGTTATGAAGGAGCTTGCATCGAAGGTATGACAATGGTTGTTGTTACACATGAGATCGGATTCGCGAGAGAAGTAGCTGACCGTGTGATTTTCATGGATGACGGTTATATTGTAGAGCAGGGTACACCGCAGGAGGTTATCCTGAATCCGAAAGAACCGAGAACAATAGACTTCCTGAATAAGGTATTGTAATAAATGCGATAGTTATCTTAAGTGGGCACTTTAAAGATACGGTACAATAATCAATAACAGTGATAAGGAGAAGCAAGATGAAGCGGATCATAACAATCAGCCGTGAATTTGGTGCGGCGGCATGGTTCTATCGGAAGCGCTGTAGCAAAAACTCGGTTTTGAATATTACGATAAGAGGAAATTATTTTAAAAAGCTGCCGGTAAATCCAATATGGATATAGACCGAGTTATGAAATGGGATGAAAAGGTTCCGTCAATTTCGGCTTTGCCCAGAGTCTGTTCGATTTTTATAACAGACCGCAGGGAGAAAAGCTGTACGCAGACAGGGAAGCGATCATCCGTGAGATCGGCGAAAAGGGAAAAATGTGTGATCGTCGGCAGAAATGCCAATACGATACTGAAAAACTTTGAGGACAGCCTGCATGTATTTTATATGCCGGATCCTTACTGGCGCATGGAACATATGAAGGCAAAATGCCGGATATGACTGAGGCAAAGATCAGTGAGGAAATGCACACGATCGACAGAGCCAGAAAGAAATTCTGCTCTTATTATACCAATACGGAATTTGGTGTGGCGGATTATTATGACATTTGTCTGAATGCTTCCGCGCTTGGCATCGACAATTGCATTGATGTTCTGTATCAGCTTTGCAAATAATCAGAATAGAAAGAGATGAAAGAATGGAACAGAAAAATCCTCTGGGAGAATTACCGGTTCCGGTTTTATTAAGAAGATATGTGCCGCTCAGCATTTTAGCGATGCTGGTAAGCGCATTATATAATATTGTAGACCAGTTTTTTTATCGGAAGAAGCGTTGGAGAGCTTGGTACGGCAACGAATGTAGCATTTCCGTTAAGTACCTCCTGTGTAGCACTGGCACTTTTATTTGGGATCGGCGGTGCTTGTTTGCGTTTAATCTGACGATGGGAAAAGGAGAAAAGAGAAGGCACTTTTTATAGGAAATGCTTTGCAACCATGCTGTTTCTCAGTGGTGTGGTGCTGACTGTGATCACGGAGCTGTTTTTGGGCGCTTCTTGTTGGGTTTGGCTCTCCGCAGAACGTACTGTCATATGCCAAGACATATACAGGCATTACAGCGATCGGTTTTCCGTTTTTGATCCTGTCTGCAGGCGGCGGACATCTGATCCGTGCAGACAGCGGCCGTCCATGGCTATGATCTCCAACCTGGCAGGGGCTGTGATCAATACGGTTCTGGATGCCCTGTTTGTGTTTGGATTCAATATGGGGATGCAGGGCGCGCACTGGCAACGGTGATCGGGCAGTTTGTGGCAGCTGCGATCATCGTATGGTATTTATGCCGTTTTAAGACTGCACCGCTTTCCTTGTCGCATTTCAGACCAGAAGCTGTCTGTTACCGGCTTTGTGGCAAAGCTTGGTACAGCAAATTTTTTTAATCAGATCGCTATGATGATCGTGCAGATCGTTATGAATAAATCATTGACATATTACGGATCACAGTCTGTGTATGGAGAATCCATTCCACTTGCCTGTGCAGGTATCATTACAAAGGTCGGTATGGTATTTTTTCTATCTGTATCGGTCTGTCGCAGGGGAATGCGACCTATTGTCAGCTTTAATTACGGTGCAGGCAATTATAAGAAGGTAAAAGCAGGCATACAGGCTTGCGGCAGGGATCGGAACGATCATTTCGGTCATTGCTTTTTTGCTTTTCAGATTTTCCGCGCCAGCTGATCGGTATATTCGGTTCTTCGCAGAATGAAGCTTATTATACCTTTGCGGTACGTTATTTCAGGAATTTATATGTTTTTTTACATTTTTAAATGCTATACAGCCGATCTCCTCCAACTTTTTACGGCGATCGGCAAACCGGGGAAAGGGATTTTCCTTTCCCTGACAAAGGCAGATCATTTTTTCTTCTTACTTATTGTGATCTTTTCCGCTCTTTTTGGGCGTGGATGGAATTATGTATGCAGGACCAATCGCAGATTTTATTGCGACTATGGTTTCAATGATCCTGATCTATAAAGAATTTGGAAAAATCAACAAATTGGAGGAAGCAACATGCGAATCATAATTGTAGGATGTGGTAAGGTCGGAAGTACCATTACCGAACAGCTTGTCAAGGAAGGTCATGATGTGGCGGTCATTGACAGGGATTCGGACGTTATTCAGGATATCACCAATAATTTTGATGTGATGGGAGTAGTCGGAAACAGGTGCCAGCTATTCCATTCAGAAGGAAGCGGGAATTGAAAGATGCCCATCTTCTGATCGCTGTCACGGGATCGGATGAGCAGAATCTTTTTGTGCTGTCTGTTTGCAAAAAAGCAGGTAATTGTAATACGATCGCGAGAGTCCGTAATCCGCTTTATAATCATGAGATCCGGTTTATCCAGGAAGAACTCGGACTTTCCATGACGATCAATCCGGAATATGCGGCGGCAACGGAAATTGCACGTATCCTGCGTTTCCCGTCAGCGATCAAGATTGATACCTTCTCAAAAGGAAGGGTAGAGCTGATCAAGTTTCTTGTTCCGGAAAAATTCACCGATCGATAACTGCAGCCTGATCGATATTTCCCATAAGATCAAGACGGATGTTCTGGTATGTGCGGTAGAACGCAAGGATGAGGTCGTGATCCCAAATGGTTGTTTTTTGTTATCAAAGCAGGCGATACGATCAGTATTGTGGCAAGCCCGACCAAGGCAAGAGATTTCATCAAAGAGATCGGTGTCCGGGCACATCAGGTCGGTAATGCCATGATCGTCGGCGGTGGAACGATGGCATACTATCTGGCCGAACAGCTTCTCAGCATGGGGATCCATGTCAAGATCATTGAGCGGGATGAAGAGCGGCGCGGCGGCTTTCCGAGCTCCTTCCAAAGGCTATGATCATTCACGGAGATGCAACAAACCAGAATATTTTACTGGAAGAGGGCATCCAGAACAGCGAAGCATTTGTATCACTGACAGGCATTGACGAAGGAAATATCTTTTTGTCTCTGTTTGCGCAGAGCTGCTCCAAGGCAAAAGTCATCACCAAGATCAACCGGTTTCCTTTGGGGATATCATTAATGACTTCAGCTTGGCAGTCTGATCTATCCTAAGTTTATTACATCCGAATATATTACAAGATATGTACGTGCCATGCAGAAATTCTCTTGGCAAGCAATGTGGAAACACTGTATCATCTGATCGAGAATAAAGTAGAGGCACTGGAGTTCCACATCCATGAGGGGAGCGCCTGTTGTGGATATCGCACTGGAAGATCTGCCAATCCGGGATAATACACTGATCGCCTGTATCAATCATTCGGGAACGATCCCCCAGACCGAACGGTAAAACAAAGATCAGTGTTGGAGATACGGTCATCATCATCACAACACATAAGGGGCTTGAGATATTAAGGATATTTTACAGAAATAGCCTGAGGGACATTATGAATCACGCAGTTATCCGTCGTATTTTAGGACTTATTTTTATTGTTTGAATCTGCATTTCTCTGCTGCCTTGTATGGTGGCAGTGATCTACAGGAAAAAGCAGGGGCTGTCTTATTCTGGCAGTTGCTTTTTATCTGTCTGGTGATCGGTTTCTTACTGACAAGAAGGAAAGCCGAAAATCAGATGTTTTACGCAAAGGAAGGCTTTGTGATCGTGGCACTGAGCTGGATCGTCATGAGTTTTTTGGGAGCAATGCCTTATTACCTGAGCGGAGATATCCCGGATGTTTCGCAGGCATTATTTGAAGCTGTTTCCGGTTTTACGACAACAGGAGCAAGTACCTTGAGCAGTGTGGAGGTACTCAGCCATTGTACCCTTGTCTGGCGTGCATTTACAATCTGGATCGGTGGTATGGGGGTTATAGTATTTCTGCTTGCGGTCCTGCCTCTGACGGGCGGTTATAATATGCATCTGATGCGCGGAAAGCCAGGGCCTTCTGTCGGCAAGCTTGTGCCAAAGGTAAGAGAGACAGCAAAAAAATACTGTATCGATCTATATTTCCCTGACTGTGATCGAAATTGTACTTTTTATATACTGGCAGGTATGCCTGTGTTTGATGCGGTCACGACCGGATTTTCAACAGCCGGAACCGGTGGATTCGGTATCAGGAATGACAGTATGGGATCTTATTCTACCGTTCTTCAGATTCTGATCACGATATTTATGATCCTGTTTGGTGTGAATTTTAACTTTTACTATTTTCTGCTCGGTAAGGAAAAGAAAGAAGCCTTTAAGATGGAAGAGGTACGCTGGTACTTTACGATCATCGTAGTGGCGGCACTTCTCATTGCAGTTGATATCAGAGGTATGTTTGATAATATCGGAATCGCTCTGCGGCAGGCTTTTTTCCAGGTTGGCTCCATTATCACAACAACCGGTTTTTCAACGATAGATTTCAATCTGTGGCCGGGGATCTAAAAACGATACTTGTACTTCTGACATTTTTAGGTGCCTGTGCGGGATCTACAGGTGGTGGTATAAAGGTATCCCGACTGATGATCCTTGTCAAATCGATCAGACAGGAAATTGCTTATTTTATTCACCCGCGAAGTGTCAAAGTCATTAAGATGGATCAGAAAGCGATTGATAAAAGCACAGTGCGAGGAGTACATGCATTTTTGCAACGTATATGATGATCATCGTCGTATCTGTTTTCTGATTTCTTTTGACGGATTGGATCTTGTGACGAATTTCACAGCAGTTGCGACTGCATTTAATAATGTGGGTCCGGGTCTTGAACTGGTCGGCCCGACTGGGAACTTCGGCTGTTTTCGGATTTTTCCCATTATGTGCTGATGTTTGATATGCTGGCAGGCAGACTGAGCTGTATCCGATCCTTCTGTTGTTTACACCGGCGGTCTGGAAGAAAATTAAAATACAGAGAATTAGAGAAATTGAACTTCATGGGTAAGCAAAGAGGAGAGTAAAAATAAGAAGAACGAAAAGATCATCAATACGGCATTCCGTATTTTTTTTTGTGGAGAAGAAGATAGAACCGGTATCAATTACTGAGATCGCAGAAAAAAAGCAGGTGTCGGAAGGGCAAATCGTATTCCGTTATTATCCGACGAAGGCGGGGCTATTGCTGTCTGCAGTGCCAAATGGAAGGAATATCTGGATGAGCTGGATGCAAAAGCGACCGATCGCTTCCGTCAAGGACATTCCGGCGATCGACAGACTTTGATCTTTACACTGGACAGTTATATCGATATGTATCAGAATCATAAGGATCTGTTGGTATAATGAAAAATTTTAATCATTTGTCAGTCATTTCCGGCGGTGTGGAAACAGCTGGCATGATGGCAGATTTCCATGCCTCTTTTGTATTCGGTCGATACCAGATTGCATATGATGTATAAGCGTGCTACAGGAGGATCACACATTCCGGACGGATATCCCGGAGGAAGAGTTCATGCGGGTTACCGTGCATACAATGATGACCGCGTGTGCTTATTACGGGGAGGCTTTTATCTGGGGTTCGAAAAAATAACAAGGATTATACGCCGGAGCTTCTGCGCGTAAAGGAAATGATTCTGAATTATGTGAAAGTCAATGCATAGAAAAAGGAGATCCACATATTCATTATAACAAGTTATTTACGCAAAGGTTCAGCATCAGGCATTTATGGAAAAGCTTGATGAGTTTATGGAAAGCCATAACAAAGAAGAGGAAAATCAGGATGGGCAGATTCCACAGGAATGATTTGATATATAGGAGTTTATGAAAGAGATTTATGGATGAAAAAAACAGTTAAGCATAGATATCGTTGGTTTGGCAGGAGCATATTCTTATGCATTAGATTGTATAGAAGCCGAACTGGTTAATATTACAAACAAGCATGGAAAGAGTTGCATACATGAGTGTATGCATGGCAAAAAAATATTGGAATGTCGAAAACGATGCATTGCAAGATTTAGCAATTTGCGCATTACTACACGATAATGCTCTAACACAATATATTACCGAAGAAGTAAAAAGAATCCTGGTATAGATATAGGGGAAGATTTTTGAATGAAAAGCAAATCTTCACTGTATTTATGGCGAAAACAATATTGCTTAAAATTCCATTTAAGACAAATGTATCAAATGTAATTTTTATATCATCATGAACTTGCTAATGGAAAAAGGACCATTTAAAAGGCTTGGCAGGAGGTTCCTTTATTTGCAAGGATTATTCATCTTGCGGATGTAATAGATGCGATTGCTAACAACATAAAATGTAGACAGGAAAAATGGGATAAATGTTGTGAATTTCTTGTAAAACAAAAAAGGATTATTATTTGATGATGAGTGTGTAGAAGCCTTTTTTGAAATGATATCAAAAGAAACATTTGTTTCGTTAGAGGATGGATCTTTTGAGTCAAAAGTTATGGGAGATCGTTCCAAGAAAAAAACAGATGTTTGATTGGAATACTTGTAAAAATATTGCAGATTTCTTTGCGAATATTGTTGATTATAAATCTCCCTTTTTACAAGCAGACACTCTATTGGTGTTGCAGAAAAGGCTGCGCAGTTTGCAAAGTATATTGGATATGATGTTTTTAGATATCGAAAAAATGTATCTGGCGGGAGCATTGCATGATATCGGAAAAAAATGGCGGTCGGTAATGAAATATTAGAAAAACCGGATAAACTTTACGGATGAAGAATTTGATAAAATGAAAAACCATGCGGGCTACACATATCTTATGTTGTCACAAGTAGATGGTTTTGAAGATATACGGGATTGGGTCGCACTACATCATGAAAAACTAAATGGGAAAAGGGTATCCATTTGGAAAAACTGCAGATGAATTAAATGAACAAGAACGAATTATGGCATGTGTTGATATTTATCAGGCGCTTACGGAAGAACGTCCATATAAGAAAGGAATGTCGCATGAAAAAACATGTGATATACTTGATGAAATGGCAGAAAAAAGGTTTTGTGGATGCAGATATTTCACGTAAAATGAGAGATTGTTTTCATTAGCATAGTATGAATGTTACAGAAAAATGGGTAGCCATTAACTCATTGGTATAGTTTGCGACGGGAGCAGATTCATTCATGATGCCCTTATAGATTTCAGCAGGGATACATTCAAAAGATCAGTATCTTTCTCTGCTTGCCGAAAGTGATGGAATGTATAATATTGTTAATGATCCAGAGATATTTATTTTGGAAACAACTTAATCAATTTGGAGGTATAAAATGAAAGCATATAAGTATTGGTCAATCGGAGCGTTAATTACTATGATTGGAACTTTTTATACTGGATATAAAGGATGCAAATCAGGTCATAGGTATTTTGCATGCAAAAAGCACTCTTATATGTATGATCATGTCCATGTACACTGGACATAAAATGATTTCAGTTAATAAGAGAGTAAGAAAACAGGTGGAAAATACAGAAGCGGAGGAATAGTAAATGTTAGAGTCAGGAACCAAAGCACCCGATTTTGAATTGCCGGATCAGGACGGTGTAATGCATAAATTAAGTGATTATGCAGGAAAAAAGTGATTTTATATTTTTTATCCAAAGGATAATACACCCGGATGTACAAAACAGGCATGTGGTTTTTCAGAGCGTTATCCTCAATTTACCGAGAAAGGCGCGGTGATCCTTGGAGTCAGTAAGGATTCTGTAGCCTCTCACAAGAAATTTGAGGAAAAATATGGTTTGGCATTTACACTTTTGGCTGATCCGGAGCGTAAGGTTATTGAAGCCTATGATGTCTGGAAAGAAAAAGAAAAACTATGGAAAAATATCTATGGGCGTGGTAAGGACCACGTATCTTATTGATGAGCAGGGAATCATTATAAAGGCAAATGATAAAGTCAAGGCGGCAGATGATCCTGAAAATATGCTTAAGGAATTGGCATAATGAAGATTATTTTATCACCTGCAAAAAAGATGATTGTAGATACCGATAACTTAGTACCGGTTGAACTGCCTGTCTATATTGATAAGACAGCAGAAGTATTAAACTGGATAAAAAGCAAATCAAAAGAAGAACTGAAAGCTATCTGGAAATGTAATGACAAGATTGCAGAGCAGAATCCTTTAACAGATTGGAAAATATGGATCTTTATAACAGGCTTACTCCGGCTGTTTTAGCATATGAAGGGATTGCATTTCAATATATGGCACCATCTGTGTTTGAAATCCAGCAGTTTGAGTATTTGCAAAATCATTTAAGAATCTTGTCTGCGTTTTATGGCATTTTAAAACCAATGGATGGTGTGACGCCTTATCGTCTTGAAATGCAGGCAAAGGTTGGAATTGGAGATGCAAAAAAAATCTGTATGAGTACTGGGGAGAATTGTTATACCACTCAGTAATCGATGACAGTAGGATTATCATTAATCTTGCATCAAAAGAATACTCAAAATGTATAGAAAAGTATCTGACACCACAGGACAGATATATTACGATTGTATTTTTGTGAGTTAGCCGGAGATAAATTGGTAACAAAGGTACCTATGCCAAGATGGCTCGTGGTGAAATGGTACGATATATGGCAGAAAATCATATTGAAAATCCGGTGGAGATTCAGAAATTTTGACAGACTCGGATATTCGTTTAGGTCTGATTTATCTTCAGATTCAGAATATGTATTTGAACGCAAAATAAAATAGTGATTCAGATAAAAGATGCTTGGTTTGGCATCTTTTTATAATAATGAGAACTATTACTATTTTCATTGATAATAGGATAATAGAGGTAAACAATCTTAATTTAGAAACAATCCTAATAAGGAGGACGAATGACAAGTAGGGAGAAACACCATTCAAAAAAGATCTTGTAAGAAATGCCGTATACGAAATGAGAAGACACGTTACAGCAAATGAAGTGTATGAATTTGTAAAAGAAGCATATCCTACAATCGGAAAAGGAACTGTATATAGAAATCTTGATATATTGGTAGAGGAAGGTGCATTAAGAAAGGTTGAAGTTCCGGATGGATGAACCGATTTGATTTTACATTGAAAAATCATTACCATGTAAGATGTATAAAGTGCGGTGAAGTTTTTTTGATGTGGATATGGATCAAATACCGGATTTGCTGGAAAGAATTCATAACACTCATGGAATTGAGTTTTTGGATTATGATATTTCATTTAAAAGGCATCTGCCCGAAATGCAGGGAGAAGGTAAAGGAGAAACAGCATGGATAGGAAAGCAATGTATAAGTTAAGGTATGGGAATGCCGTAACTGCGGAGAACCTATGCAGGAATTAAAAGCCGGAGTGACAGATGCTTTGCTGTTGAGAAGCATGTACCTGTATATACAGTGGAAGGCAGTCATGTTCATGCCGTGGTCGGAGAGACAAAACATCCAATGCTTGAAGAACATTTCATTGAGTGGATTACATTAAATACCAATCAGGGCATTTACAGAAAACAGTTAAATCCATGGGCAGGAGCCGATAGCAGATTTTTGTCTTTGCGATGGTGAACAGGTAGAAGAAGTATATGCATATTGTAACCTGCATGGATTATGGAAATGCTAAAAGCATTTATACATATTAAGATTAAAGAACAACACAAATATAACAGTAATTATAGGCTGTGTATTAATATATTTACAAGGATATTTCCGGTTCCTTTTTTTAGAATGGGAAGCGGAGAAACAGTAGAGAGGAGAATACTACATTCCTTGATAACTGAATATACAAATGCATACAGGACGTGACGTGCGGAGCCGGAAATGTCACCAAGAGAGTTTATGTGGACGGTAGAATCGTATACCTGATATCTTGGAGACAGATGAAAGGATTGAAATGCCTGCAAAAGCTGAGATCAGAAAAACATTTATGATAAATTAAAAAATGAAAAGACATTCTTCCATAAATCTTAAAGAATGCTTTAAAATTATGTGTTATAGTGATACTTGTTAAAAAAAAAAATCTGGCAGACAACAAAAGAAAAAGCCAGCAGAGATGAAAAGGAGATATCGATTATTATGAAAAAAAGATATGCGTTATTATTGACAGGTTTATTAACATTATCACTTGCAAAGCAGGATGTGGCGCTAAGACTGACAATGCAGGAGAGACTTCTGCACCGGCGGTTTCTGAATCACAGGCGCAGAGAGTACAGAGCAGACAGCAGAGAGTACGGAGCAGACAGCAGATGTACAGAACACAGCAGATCAGGGAGAAGAAAAAGACGATCACAGGAACAATTGATGAGATCAAAGATTTCATGTTTATTATCACAGATGAGTCTGGCGCAAACATATGAATTCAGCTTTGAGACAGCACCGGAAGGACTGGAAAATGTAGCTGGTGGAGATACTGTAAAAGGTTACATATACAGGTGAAATCTCAGAGGTTGATCCATTTAATGGAACTGTTATTTCTGTTGAAAAGCAGTAAGCTTATAAAACCGAAAAGAATGATGAAAGAGCGATACCACAGCGTACCGCTCTTTTTTTCGGAAACAATACCGATTTATACAAAATACTTTGACATGAGTTATATCAAACCGTATAATAGACAAGGATAAGCAACGCTAGACACAGGTCTGGCTGTCTGAGATAGATGAAAATGGAGGAAAAACCAATGGCGTTGAGCAAGAAGCCGGTAAACGGCATGAAAGATATTTTTTACCAGAGGAAATGCAGATTCGTGATTATGTGAAGCAGGTGATCAAAGAGACATACCGGAATTTCGGTTTTACACAGATTGAGACCCCTTGCATGGAGAACATTGCAAATTTAAGCAGCAAGCAGGGTGGTGAGAACGAGAAGTTAATTTTTAAAGTAATGAAGCGTGGCGAGAAGCTAAAGATCGCAGAGGCAAAGGATGAAACAGATTTAGTGGATTTTGGAATGCGTTATGATCTGACGGTTCCATTGGTTCGTTATTATTCGAACAATGCCAATGATCTCCCATCTCCGTTTAAGGCGTTACAGATGGGAAATGTGTGGCGTGCAGACAGACCCGCAGCGCGGACGTTACCGTCAGTTTATGCAGTGTGACATTGATATTATCGGAGAACCGAGTAATCTCGCAGAGATAGAACTGATTCTTGCAACAACTACAACGATCGGAAAAAATTAGGATTTTAAAAATTTTGAGATCCGTATCAATGAGAGACGTATTTTGAAAGCAATGGCTGCCTACAGTGGTTTTGCAGAGGAAGATTACGATACCGTATTCATTATCCTTGATAAAATGGACAAGATCGGTCTTGATGGTGTTGCAGAAGAACTTGCAAAAGGAAGGTTATGCAAAAGAATCCATCGACAAGTATCTCGGACTTTTCAGGGGAGTGGAGGAAGCAGGAAACGGAATCGATGGAATCTGTTATATCGCAAAGACTCTGGAAGGCTTTTTAGAGGAAGACGTTGAGAAAAAAACTTATTAGAGATCATTAACAGTGTCAACGCTGCAAAACAGGCAGATTTCAAACTGGTCTTTGATCCGACTCTCGTTCGCGGCATGAGCTACTATACCGGAACGATTTTTGAGATCGCGATGCCGGAGCTTGGCGCAGCCTGCGGCGGCGGTGGACGTTACGATAAGATGGTTGGCAAATTCACAGGACAGGATGTACCGGCATGTGGATTTTCCATTGGTTTTGAACGTATTGTACTCTTATTGATGGAGAGCGGATTTACAGTTCCGATGCGAGCGTCCGAAAGTTGCATATCTCATCGAGAAAGGCTATCCGGCAGACAAGCTCGTCGATGTGATCGCAAAAGCGCAGGAGGAGCGCCAGGCTGGCAAACAGGTATTAGTGGTTCGTATGAATAAGAACAAGAAGTTCCAGAAGGAAAAACTTGCGACGGAAGGCTATAAGGATATTGTGGAATTTTTTAATAACTAGATAATTCAGAATGGAAACGCTATAGCAAAAACTATGGCGTTTTTTCTTTCTATTGCGAGAAAAAACGTTGAAAAATAGCACTTCATGGTGTAAGATTAAAAAGTGTCAAAGCAGGATTTCTTTCGCAATGATAAAACCTATAAAGACAGGCAGTCTGGACAGCCTGAATGATACACAGGCTATTTAACGTCCCGATTGCTGTAAGGAATAAAAAACAAGGAGTTAAGAAAATGATTCAGTCAAGAACTCATAATTGTAACGAGTTACGTCTTTCCGATGCAGGTAAAAACGTAACAATCGTTGGATGGTATGAGAACATCCGTAAAGTAAGTAAAAATCTTGGATTCCTGACTCTTCGTGATTTCTATGGTACAACTCAGGTTGTGATCGAGACCGAAGAGATGATGCAGGTGATCGACAGTGTGAATAAGGAGTCTACGATCTCTGTGACAGGTGTGGTAAGAGAGCGTTCCAGCAAGAACAAAGACCTTGCGACCGGTGAGATCGAAGTTGTTCCGGAGAAGATCGAAATTTTGGGAAACTGTATTTACAATGCACTTCCATTTGAAATCAACCAGTCCAAAGATGCAGATGAGAATACAAGATTAAAAATATCGTTATCTTGATCTTCGTAACCCTGCTGTCAAAGGAAACATTGTATTGAGAAGTAAGATCGTTGCCGAACTTCGTCAGAAGATGAACTCCTTAAACTTCATGGAGATCACAACACCGATCCTTACCTGTTCTTCCCCGGAAGGAGCAAGAGATTACCTTGTTCCTGCAAGAAATCATCCGGGAAAATTCTACGCACTGCCCCAGGCACCCCAGCAGTTCAAGCAGATCCTGATGGCTTCCGGTTTTGACCGTTATTTCCAGATCGCTCCCTGCTTCCGTGATGAGGATGCGAGAGCAGACCGTTCTCCCGGAGAGTTTTATCAGTTGGATATGGAGATGGCATTCGCTTCCCAGGAGGATGTATTCTCAGTTGTCGAGGAAGTATTACCACCTGTATTTGAAAAAATATGGTGTATACAAGACAGCTTCCAAAGCACCATTTGTCCGCATTCCATATCTGGAGTCTATGGATAAGTATGGAAGTGATAAGCCGGATCTTCGTATTGACCTTGTATTACAGGATGCAACAGAAGTTATGGCAGACTGCGGATTCGGACCATTTGAGGGACAGACTGTAAAAGCAATCGTAGTTGACGGATTTACTGCGACCCAGAAAAGTGATCGATGGAATCTGCGCAGAAGTAGAAGTTCAGACTGCAAACAAAGCATTCTGGTTCAAATTAGATGAAAATGGAGAACTTGTCGGAGGAATCGCAAAGTTCTTACAGGACAGAAAAAGAAGCCGTGATCGCAGCTCTTGGATTAAAACCGGGTGATTTTGTTGGTCTGACGGCAGGCAAAAAAATTAGCCGCACAGAAAACAGCAGGTGTTCTCCGCAAACTTCTCGGTGCAAAGCAAGCGATAAGCATATGAAGAAAGACTGCTACGAGTTCTGCTGGATCGTTGATTTCCCGATGTATGAAATCGGTGAGGAATCCGGCGAATTAGAGTTTTGTCATAACCCATTCTCTATGCCACAGGGCGGAATGGACGCATTAAACAATCAGGATCCATTAGATATTCTGGCATACCAGTATGACCTTGTATGTAACGGTGTTGAGCTGTCCTCCGGTGCAGTACGTAACCATGATCCTGAGATCATGATCAAAAAGCTTTTTGAGTTAGTCGGACTCGGCGAGGATGATGTGAAAGCAAAATTCCCTGCCATGTACAATGCATTCTGTTATGGAGCACCACCACATGCCGGTATCGCTCCGGGTGTAGACCGTATGATCATGCTCATCTGTGGAGAGGAAAGTATCCGTGAGATCATTCCATTCCCGATGAACAAAAATGCAATGGATATCATGATGGGCGCACCTGCAACTGTTGAACAGAAACAGTTGGATGATGTGCATATTGCGATCAAAATGCCGAAAGAGGATTAACCGGAGTTTAACTTATGAACTGCCGCCTGTAGGTGGTGGCACGGATTTCCTAAGGTTATGTTGTATTGCATGCCAACAAAGTGTGTAGAAATATAAAAAATAGAACTGTTTGTTTTCAGGAGCGCTTCCGCTTGTTGTCGCTGGCAGCGGTACTAAGAAAGCATCCATCGTGATTTCAAAATCCAATTACATTGGCTTTTGAAATCGCAATGTCTGCTTTCTAAGGACCGGCCGCTCCCAAAATCCTGAAAACAAATCAGTTCATTTTTTATTTATCCAAGGCTGTGCAGCATGCAATATCCAGGTTGTGAAAATCCGTCAATCCAGGATACAAGCGGCAGTACCCAAAGCTTAAACTCCGGGAGGTGTACCCTTTATCATTGGCGAATCGCAAGACATCGAGAATGACCGAATTTAGTCGACACCTCCCTTTATAGGCACTCATCCACTAACCGAAGTTCAATAACGTAAATTGCAGATTTTGTGGTGCGATTCATAGCGTAAATTGGGCAAATATAAGCGTCCGCTCACAAGTCATTCGTAACGTAAATAAAAGAAAAACGGTATGAACAAATATTATTTTCTTCGTGAGCTATGGAGATAAGACTCTTTAGAGGCTTATCGAAATGCCCGGCGAACAGAAACATAATATTTCGTTTATACCGTTTTTCTTTTTTCATTAACATATAAAATTCTGACTTGTGAGAGGACGCTTATATCTGCCCTTCACACCCTAAGAAAGCATCACAAAATCTGCAATTTATGTTGTGGAACTCACGGTTATGGAATGAGTGCCTATATTGGGTTCTGCCGCACGTAACATAGATTGACGGATTTTCATTGACACAATTCCAGGATTGCTTTATACTAAGCCTGCATCAAAGTCGCAGATAAATAACAGTTACGATTATGAAGCATTCATAAGCGTGATCATTCTTAACAACGTTTCTGTCTGCAGATTCAAAACCTGATATAAGGTCGAGGATATGATCTCAAAATTCATTGCCGGTTCGGCAGGAGATTCCATTTTGATGAACAATTCAATGCAGGGAGCATTTGATCTGACTGATGTTTTTGCATACCCACTTATGTAAAAAACAACAGAAAATCCACCCTATGCATTGAAAAAAACACAACATTCTATTATCATAAAAGGAGGAATAGGATTGAATACCAACGATGAAAAGATCCAGTGGCATCCGGCATTTGATGCGGTACTGCAGATCGAATTCGGAGACGAAGCAAAATATCCGGAATTTGATCCGGAACATTTCATCTCAAAAAGCTAATGCAGATCGATGTGCTGGTCAAAAATGAAAAACACGTAAAACTCAGAAAGAATATCGGGAGGATCTTCCGGTAGTATAATATCATAGAGTACAAATCACCGGAAGACGACCTTGACATTGGTGATTTTTACAAGACCTATGCATACGCCTGTCTTTACAAATCAGATACGGAGACAGTGGATCTGATCCCGGCAGATGAACTGACAATCACTTTTGTATGCTATCATTATCCAAGGAATATGCTCCGCAAGCTGGAACAAGACCGGAAGTTTTCAGTGGAACAGCAGGACAGCGGCATATACTACCTCATCGGGGATGCTATCCCGATACAGCTTGTCATAGTCCCGAAGCTGTCAAAGGAGCATAATTACTGGCTCAACAATTTAAGGAATGACCTTAAGGCGGGCAGTGAGATTAAAAATTTTATAGAAAGTTACAGTAAAAACAAAAACTCAAAGCTATATCAGGCACTCGCAGACGCAGTCATGCGTGCAAACTGGGAAAAGTTGAAGGAGGGATCGAATATGTGTGAGGCATTAAAAAGAATTGTTTGCGGACGACTTTAAGGAATCGGAATTGAAAGGCAGAAATGCCGGCAGGACTGAAGGCGCACTTCTAAAATTATAGAGAAGGTTATTAAAAAGCATCAAAAAGGATACACCGCCGAAGACACAGCAGACATGTTAGAAGAACCTGTCTCCCGGATCCGGCAGATTTATGACGTCATAGAGAAAAGCTCGCCGGATTATGACGCAGAGACAATATACAAACAGCTCCATGAAAAAAGAAGAATAAGCTTTTGGTGATTGTGGTAGAATTTGATCAGTAACGAATTCAATCGGAATGTGACAAAGAAATGTGATGATATGAAAAAAAACGATAGGTATGACAGCCTTGCTGTTTTTGATGATGGGGTTGATCGGCGCAACGGAGAAACAGCCAATATTGACTTTCCTTTTGAAGTTGGAGATATTGAAAATATTGAAATGTATCACTATGCAGGAGTACCTACATCAGCGGAAAAGAAAGTAGTAGTTGCAGAAACTGACATAACAGACTTATATGATATGTTTGAGAACTTATCATTGAAAGAAAAACAAGTTGAGGAAAACACAGGAGCAGATGTAACCAGTTTTCGCTTTAACCTTTCAGATGGGACAAGCTATGAACTGATTTATGTCTGTGATGGGGTCAAGAACGGAAAGCTGAAATCTTCCACTGGCAATTTTGAATACTTTACAAGATCAGATATTGGTTCATATTGGTTCAATAATGAACTTGAAGCAGTTCCGGTTGAAGAAAGCGAATTGCCGATGCAGACCAATTAAATCCATCCCATAACAGGCACTCCTCCCCTAACCGTGAGTTCCATAACGTAAATTGCAGATTCTGTGGTGCGATTCATAATGTTGACCGGGCATGTATAAGCGTCCTCTCACAAGTCATTCACAGCGTAAATGAAAAGAAAAACGGTGCAGACAAATATGATTTCCTTCGTGAGCCATGGAGCTGGGATTCTAAAAATTTCGTGAAGCTCTGCTTCACAAAATTTTTGCTCAGAAGCCCAGCGGAATGTTTGGCAGGAACAGGAACATCATATTTCGTCTGTACCGTTTTTTTCTTTTTCATAAACCTATAAAATCACGACTTGTGAGAGGACGCTTATATCTGCCCTTCAAACTCTAGGAAAGCACCACAAAATCTGCTGCTCCACGGTAAGTTAAACTCCGGTTTTGGGACGTATTCCTGAATGGATAGCGCCGGTAGGACAGACATCTTTGCATTTTCCACAGCGGATACATTCCGCACTGTTTGGATTTTCATAAACCTTGACACCCATATCACATTTCTTTGCACAAAGTCCGCATTTCGTACATTTGGCAAAGATCAATCTCGTAATGGTAGAGTGAAAACCGGTTGAAAATACCATAAATCGCACCAAGTGGACATAAATACTTGCAGAATGGGCGGTATATCATTGTAGATAAAATAAGAAGAATGACAAGGATGCTGACCTTCCACCCAAATAAAAAAGCCGATGGCACGCTGAAGTCCCGGATTTTTTTGCAACAAGCGGAATACCGCCGAGCAGTGTGCCGGACGGACAGGTCAGCTTGCAGAACCATGGACTTCCATAGCCGCTTTCCCCGACAAGAAGCAAAGGCATGGCAATGACGAACACAACAAGGATGACATATTTTAAATAGCGCAGATAGCGGTCAAATGGGACTTTTTTGATCTTTTTTTGACAAAGGGATCTTATGCAGACAGATCCTGCACAAGACCAAAAAGGGCAGAGCCAACCGCAGACAAAACGTCCCATGAGAGAGCCGAAGATCATTAAAAATCCAATGACATAAAAAGGAAAATTTATAATTTTTACTGCCGAGCACAGCCTGAAGGGATCCAATCGGACAGGAACCGATAGCACCCGGGCAGGAGTAGCAGTTTAAGCCTGGGACACAGAGCTTTTTTTGCTTGTGCCGCGGTAAATTTTTCCCCTCGGTAAAAACCGATGACATATCCATTTGTCAGGGCGGTGAAAAAGAACCTGTACCCATAAGCGTAAATGTTTTCGCTGTTTTTTATCCAGTTCATGATGAAAAACCTTTCCTTGTAAATTCGTGTAATGTATTTTCTATTATCCGATGCCAATGCATTCCAGACAGATGATATTTGACTTATTCTGTACAGTGGTATGCTCATTTCGATGGATTCCATTTAAAATAAATAAAACCCCGATAGCTAAAAAAGTAAGATACCTGTGACAGAGCGTTTTTTGATATTCATATAAGTTTCGCCTCGTTTCGTGAGTTCCGGCAGTCCGGGAAACTGCCGGAAACCTGATCTATAAGTGACTATTCTGCTAAGTAAGAGTCAATGAGAGCTTTCCAGCCTTCATAGTCCTTAGAACCTTCGATCGTGTTAATAATCAAGGATGGTTCCATCTGATCCAACTACATAAGTGGTAGGGTATGCCATAATATTTAAAAGGGATTCATTTGTGGCAAGCGTTCCATCCATACGAAGCTGTGTGTAAGATGCATTTGCGTTACTCATAATATCTTTGATCTGAGCCATTTCGTCATCTGAGATACCCATGCCAAGGTCGCCGTAAAGTCCGTAAACAGCAAAGCACCTTTGTCCTTGTATTCACTATTGATCTTATCAAGATCAGGAATTTCATTGACACATGGGGTACATCCGACATTCCATACATTTACAAGTGTTACTTTGTTTTTTGGCAAAAAATAGAGGAATCCATTTTGTTACCATCTATATCCGTAGTATCCATGTTCGTGAAAATATCATTTGTGGAAGCAGTGCTGTCGGAAGCAGTCTGTGCAGTGCTGTCTGTCTGTTCAGTTGTGGCCGTTTCCTGTCCGGCTGTTGTGGAAGAAGTATTGCCGGTGGTGTTTCCGGTCTGTCCGCATCCTGCAAAAAGAAGTGCGCCTGTAAGTAAAAAGTGTTGCGATAGATAATGTTTTGTTTTTCATAATAAGAAAATCTCCTTTGTTTTTTGTTGTTCAGACTATTGTCTGATTGATTTGATAGACATATCATAACGTTCCAATGTGAAATTAATATGAAATCAGAAAATTTTTTTTTGTTGATAATCTTTAGAGGTCATAATAAACTGGAAGTAGTGTTATTGTTATAGGAAAATAGCACATTTTAACAGGGACGTACTAAATTAAGGAAAAGGAAAGTATAAAATGAATATTTTAATTGTAGAGGATGATACAGCGATCCGCGAGGGCGTGGCAGAGTTTTTTAAAAGAAAATGAATATGAGGTCTTTTGTGCAGAAGATGGGGAGAAGGCACTTGAAATTTTAAAAAGCAAAGAGATACATCTGGCACTGTTAGACATTATCTTTGCCGAAGAAAAATGGAATCGAAGTGTTAAAAGAACTGCGGACATTCAGTGAACTTCCGGTGATCATGCTGACGGCGGTCACGGACGAGGAAACGCAGGTGCAGACGTTTGACAACCTTGCTGATGACTACATATGTAAGCCGTTTTCACTGATCTTACTTTTTGAAGCGGATCGAAGCACTATTGCGGGCACGTTATAAGACGGAAAATACATGGAAATACAAAGATGCTGTGGTGGATTTTTTTCCGGGTATCGGGCAACGTATCTTGGAAAAGATGCGGCAGTCACACCGAAAGAGATCAAACTTTTAGCAGTCTTGTTGGAGAATGCGGGACAGGTTGTGAGCCGGGATCAGATTTTAGACCGGATCTGGGGGAGAGGAGGAAAGCCCTTTTGACCGTGTTGTGGATGTCTATGTGAAAAATCTGCGGAAAAACTGCAGCTCGACTGTATTATCACGGTGAAGGGCGTCGGCTATAGGCTGGAGCTGCCATAAAATATCAATAAGTGAACAGCCTGCAAAAAAAGAAGGCTGTATTCAGCGGTGCGCACAGAGTAGGGGATTGAATATGAAGAAAATGAAATTATTTCCTAAAACATTTTTATATACATTTTTATCCGCTTTTTATCACAACATCCATGCATCTGATGATTTTTTTTTTCTATCCGAAGGTGTACTTAAGCCGGATGCAGGATCAGCTGGAAAAGAAAATGGACACATTGCAGCAGGAGATAAAAAGGAATACTGCAGCGGAAGCAGGGCAGATTTTTTTCTGATTTTGCAAAACAAAATAATGTCAATGTTACGGTAGAGCGTGCCGGCAGTGAAGTTACTTATATGGGAATGGATTTCCAGATATCACTGTATACCGATGCCGATATGGTTTTTTGATGTGAGCAATCTGGAAAATGCGGAATCGATTATTGTGAAAAAAATAAAACAATGGAAGCAGACGACGGGATTGAAATCCAGGTGGAAGTGATGGCAAGTGCCATGCCGGTGAAAGAGGCGGTGGATATGATCACATTTTTTTATTGCCGTTTACGTTCGGGCGACCATTCTCTTTTCCATTGTTTTTCTTATTTATATTCGAGACGAATTACAAGGCCTATTTTTCACATGCTGAATGTCACGAACGATATGAAAAATTTAAAACCGGAAGCGACATTTCATGTGCAGGACGAAGATGAGGTCGGACTTCTGGCGGAGCAGATCAATCAGGTTTATGAGCAGCTGCTTGCAACAATCCGGAGTCTGGATGAAGAAAAAAGAGCATATGCTCGCAGTGGAAAAGTCGAAGACTGTTTTTCTGCGTTCTGCTTCCCATGAACTGAAAACACCGCTTTCCGGGCTTCGGATCCTGCTGGAAAATATGCAGTTTAATATAGGAAAGTACAAGGATCGTGACAAATATCTTGCGGAAGCAGTTGCCAAAGTGGATGAGCTGAGCGGAATGGTCAGGGATATTTTAGATACTTCAAAGTGCAGGATCTGCAGGAAGAGGAAAAACAGAAACTTTATGCAGGCAGGGGGAAATTGGAGCAGTCTTTGCAGGGGAATATGCGATGCAGATCGCTGACAAAAAAGTTAGAGGTGACAGACAGTATCCCGGAAGACTGCATGCTGTTTATGAGCCGGAATGCATTTCAGAAAGTGTGGTCGAACCTGATCGGCAATGCGGTACAGTACACAGAGCAGGGCGGGCAGATCACAATTGCCGCAGACACAGACAAAATCTGGATCGAAAACAGCTGTACACCGTTGACAGAGGAGCAGTTGGCTTATATTTATGAACCGTTTTACCGTGTGGACGATACGCGGCAGCTTCCGGGGGGCAACGGACTGGGACTCTATGTGGTGCGGGAACTGCTGAAAAAAGAGGGATTCCGCTATGTATTTGAGCCTGTGGAAGATGGCATGCGTTTCACGATTTTCCTATAGACAAAAAAGACTGCAAAATCATAAAGTATCCAGAAATTTCCTCGGATATTAAGAAAAAAATTCATTAGGAAAAGGGAACAATCTATAGTATAATGTTGCTCACATCACAATGGATTGTGAAAATGAATTTTTGGGCGTCTGCGCACGCCGGAATGAGAGGGAATATGAAAAGAAAAAAAATAGCATGGATTCTGCTGGCGGCAATGACACTTTCCATTGCGGCGTGTGGAAATAAAAACCGGAGATCCGGTTGCAGATGATGGGAATATCACTGCAGAGGCAACAGAGGGAGAGCTGGATACATCGGCAAATCTGGACGGAAGCTGTGCAGACATTCTGGATGAGATTTATAAAACAGCAAAAACAGATGACGATTACTTCAGCTACACAGATGATTTTGAAAACGTGGAGATTACCGGAGCAGAAGAAGAATATATTTTAGGAACGACAGAGATTGATTATACGGATTCCGTGTATTCTGCACCGATGATGTCCTCGATCGCTTACGAGTGTGTATTGCTCAGGGTAAGTGAAGATCAGGATATCGAAGCTGCCAAGAAGCTTTTAGAGGAAAATGCTGATCCGGCAAAGTGGATATGTGTTGAAGCAGAGAGCGTTGTCGTGGAAAACGTTGGCGACGTGATTTTATTCATCATGGCAGACAAAGATGTTGCAGATGCGCAAAAGAAGCGTTTTTTAGCGTTAAAAAATAAATACAGAAGGTGGTGCGAAGCTTGCTTTTTTCAAGTATTACGTTTTTATACTATTTTTACCGGCGGTATTAGTGATCTATTATCTGACACCGGCAAAAGTGAAAAAATCTGATACTGTTTCTGGCAAGCTTCGTTTTTATTTGTGGGGGAGCCAAAATACAGTGTCTGCTCTTTTTTTCTGTTGCAGTCGGCTATATGGGTGGAAGATGTATCGAATATCAGAGGCAGAAGAAGTGTGTCTGTGCTTTGCTGATCCTGCAGACAGATCGGGAAAATACAAGGGTAGACATGACAGGCTTGTGGTCGGGATTTTTACGGCAATGACATTGGGATTGCTGGTATTTTTTTAAATATATGGATTTTCTGGCAGACAGTGTAAATAGGATTCTCGGTACCCATGTCCCGATGGTGCAGATCGCACTTCCGGTCGGCATCAGTTTTTACACGTTTCAGATCATCAGTTATTATGTGGATGTTTACCGTGGAGAGGTTGCGGCAGAACACAATTTTGTTGATTTTGCGGCATATGTGACGATGTTTCCACAGTTGATCGCCGACCGATCGTCCGCTTTCAATCCGTGCAGGCGGAATTAAAACACCGGGAGATCACATGGGAAAAAACCGGGGAAGGTGCGGCAAGGTTCGTCTGTGGCCTCTGTAAAAAGGTTTTGATCGCAGATTCCCTTGCGTCGCTTGTCTCGGCACTGCAAAATATATCTGAAACAGCAGCAAAAACGGAAGCAGTCGTGACAACAGGAATCCGTGCGGAAGGCGCAGGGATCGGCACACTGGGTTATTGGGTGCTTGCCCTTGCGTTTATGTTACAGCTTTACTATGATTTCTCCGGTTACAGCGATATGGCGATCGGACTCGGAAAAATATTAGGTTTTACGTTCCCGGAGAAATTTCAGGTATCCTTTTTATCTCAAAAAGTATCTCGGAGTTCTGGCGCAGATGGCACATGACGCTGGGCGGTTGGTTCCGCGATTACCTTTATATCCCACTGGGCGGCAACCGGGTGAGCGTTCTGCGATGGTGTTTTAATATGTTCGTTGTCTGGCTGCTCAGTGGGCTGTGGCACGGTGCAGGATGGAATTTTGCGCTGTGGGGATTGTATTTTTGGCGTATTCTTAAGTGCAGAGAAATTAATTGAAAGAAAATGGAAAGAAAGATCCTTTAAAATAGCAGACATATCCGCAAATAATGACAGTAATGGTGGTAACAGGAAAAATATGTTTCTGATCTGTGCCAGAAACAGCATAGAACATGGTTATGTTCTTCTGGTCGTCCTTTTTAGTTTTGTTATTTTCCGTGTGGAGGGTGTCCGTGAGATAAAAGAACAGTTTTTAGGATTATCCGGATGTTACGGAAATGCAATGACACCGATGGCTGTTTATGAGACAAAAAGAGCTATCTGATACTTTTACTCATCGCATGTGCTGGTGCGACACCGGTTCCTGCGATGTGCGTTCAGAGATTAAAAAAATACAAACATGTGGAAAAAGTCAGGATGGCTGTTACAGAGCTGTTATATACTGACAGGGCTGGTGCTTGCTACGGCATTTTTACTGGGAAGTTCGGTACATCCGTTTTTATATTTCCGGTTTTAGGGAGAGTGAGTGGGAAACCACATTCATCTGACACCGGATCGTTAATGAGGAGGGCAGAAGCATGGATTGGAAGAAAAAAATAGCAGCAGTTGTTTTTCTGCTCGTACTTGTCTGTGTCCCGGTGGCGGCGTTTCTACTGCCGGATCAGGCGGTTTCTAAGACGGAGAGACGGAAACTTGCGAAGAAACCGGCATTTACAGTGGCTGCTTTTTTGGGATGGAACGTATATGGAGCAGTTGGAAACGTATTTTTTCCGAGCAGTTTCCGGTGAGGGATGGATTGCGCACAGTGAAAAGCGGAGACGGAGACGGCACTTTTAGGAAAAGCGGATACCAATGGCTATTTTAAGGTGGAGGATGGCATTTATCATCTGGAGGCAGAATTAAATGAAAAGAATGTGGGCAGAGTGGCAGATTCCATAGAGAAGCTCTGCACAGAACAATTTCAGAACGCAGATTGTTATGTCGCAGTCATCCCGGACAAAAATTATTATCTGGCAGATAAACAGTATCCAATACTGGATTATGCAAGGCTGGATGAGATGATACAGGCGGAGATTCCTTCGGCACAGAAAATTAATTTATATGATAAGCTGTATCTGAAAGATTATTACCGCACTGATCTGCACTGGAAACAGGAAAAAAATTACAGATGTAGTAGATACACTTGTGCAGTCTATGGGACAGCAGACCAATACAATATCTGACGGCTGGCAGATTGCCACAGAGGATTTTGTCGGAGCTTACGGGGCGACCTCTGCATGGAAAACCACACCGGATACAATTTTTTACCGGACAGATCTGTCCATAGAGCGGATGCAGGTCTATGATTATGAAAGAAAACAGAACGTAAGTGTCTATGCGCCGGAAAAAATCGGTGGGATGGATGATTATGATTTTTACCTATGGGTGCAAGAGCGCTTCTGACCATTCAGAACTGGAGTGCCATAATGGAAAAGAAGCTGTTGCTGTTTAGGGATTCTTTTGGCGGCAGTATCGCACCGCTTTTAGCCGAGTATTATGAGGAAGTAACACTTGTTGACCTGCGGTATGTCTCTGCGTCGTATGCGCTGGAACTTTTAGGGGACACGGAATATCAGGATGTGTTGTTTTTGTACAGTGCACCGATTTTGAACCATGGAGACAGCTTGAGATTTGGTTAGTTTATAGAAAAGCAGAGATCAGAAAATCCGCAGCCTTTAAAAAAATAAGGTGCGGATTTTTTTGATATGTAAAATTTGTGTAACCAATCCAATTCATTTGCGTCTTTCCAGGTGAAGAGAAATATGAGAAAAATGAAATAAATCCGTGTAAAAACAATGGGGAACATGAGGATACGTGCAATGGAAGATGAAAAAGATTATTGATTTATATTGGAACCGAGATCAGGGGGCGCGATCGGACACACGGCAGAGAAATACGGCAGTTATTGTGGCAGGATTGCGAAAAAATATTCTTTTGAATAAAGAAGATTGTGAAGAATGTGTCAATGACACCTGGCTGAGGGCGTGGAACGCTATGCCGGACGAGAGACCGGCAATTTTATCTGCGTTTTTAGGTGCGATCACAAGAAATTTAAGTCTGGACCGATACCGAAACTGCATACGGCAAAAAGAGGAAAAGGGGAAGTGGAGTTTATTTTTGATGAACTGACAGATCAGGTGGACAAAAAAAGAGCCGTCGCACTACATAGAGGAACAGGAATTAGTGGCGTGTATCAATCATTTCCTCAAAAATCTCCCGAAGGAGCACCGCGTGATGTTTGTGCGGAGATACTGGTATTTTGATAGCATTACAGAGATTGCAGAGCGCTGTGCATGCAGTGAGGCAAAGGTGAAGACAACACTTTTTCGTATCAGGGGTAAATTGCTGGACTATCTGAAAAAGGAGGGCTATGCATTATGAAAAAGACGGACTGGATAGATGTGATCGGAAAAATCGATCCGGCTTTATGTAAAAAGAAGCGGAACAGTGGAGCAAAGCGGCACAGAAAAAAGAGAAATCTTAAGCATTTCACCGCAATGGCAGCGTGCGTGTGTATTCTGCTGGCTGGAGCAGTGGTATCATTTGATCTGTGGGTGCAGAACAAAGATACAGGCGCAGAGACAGAAAGTGCTGTCGCAGAAGGGATGAACGAAGGTGCATCAGCCCCAAAATGAGGGGAACGAAACTGCAGTGGCAAAGGCGGAAGAGGAACAGACAGAGAGTGTGGAGTCAGAATCTTTTGCAGATACAGACGAGCAGATCACGATCAACGAGGTCAGTGAACTGACAACGATTGCGATCGATGTGGGGGAATGGACAGGAAGAGCGTATGAGTGCAGAGGAATTAGAGCAGTATTATGGGTGACTGTTTTCCAAAAAAAATCTGCCGGAAAATCTTGTGGCATATGCAGAGGAGCATGATACAGATACAGCCTATGTACAAAGCAGTATACAGCCATTGGACGGGGAAAAAGAGAAAAATCAGACCACGGCTGAAAGAAGTATTTATTATAATAAAGATCATCAGGTAGTGGATGATAATAATACATTTCTGTATGAGAGTGAGGATGGAAACAGAAGCCTTGAGATCGGTGTCCGCACGATGGAATCCGGGATTATCACGGAATTTGAGGATGATGATTTAAAAACTTCTGTGATCAATAATAGGGAAGTGACGATCGCACGTCTTCTTTGCGGAGGATGAATGCTATCTCGCAATTTTTACAAAGGAAGGTGTGACGTTTACTATCCGGACGAAGAATCTGACCGAGGAGGAACTGCTCATGGTATTGCGTGAGCTGTGTTGGGACCGCAAAGGGGAAAAAACGACTGGAAGTAAAAAATAAAATTTCCGTGTAACATTTTTCAAAAAAGGATTGTTATATAGATGAAGTTCCAAAAGCGCAGGCTGAGTCACAGGAATGGGGACGGTCGTTTTTATACGGGAGAGGAGGGTCATGGAAAAAGATATATTAAAGCAGCTATATCAGAAATATCGCAAAGAAATATATCTTTACCTCTACTCTTTGTGCAAAAAAACAGCAGTCTTGCGGAGGATCTTTTGCAGGAAACTTTTTTAAAAGCACTGCTTTCGCTGCCGGATGACCACACAAACATGCGTGCATGGCTGTATCTGGTGGCACGCAATCTTTTTTCAATTATTACCGCAGGGAAAAAGAGAAAGTACCGCTTGGTGAAGTGCAACAGATACAGAATACCGCATCGCAGGAGGTTCTGGAAGGCATTTTGAAAGAGGAGAAAAACAGGCTTCTTTATCAGGCAATGAATGAACTGGAAGAACGGAAACAGGGAGATTCTGCTGATGCAGTATTTTGGCGGACTGTCACAGAAAGAGATTGCGGCGATCTTAAAAATGACACCGGAAAATGTACGGGTACTGTCATATCGGGCAAAGCGTGAACTGCGGACTTACATGGAGGATCATAACTATGACTTATCGTGAATTGTTAAAATTATATCAGGAAGGAAAATTAGACAAGGCACAGACAGATGAAGTGGAACATGCCATTGAGAAGCAGGAAGCTATCAGTGAGTACCTCTATGAAAAAGAGGAGATTCCGGGACTCGAAGTACTTCAAAGGGCAGGAGAAAGAAGAGGTTTTTGTGCAGGGCAATGATGCAGAATCCGAAGAGGAACAGCGTTTTGCAAAAATGATACAGAAAACGATCCGGCGAATCTTTTTTTTGAAAATGGGTGCGATCGTCGGAACAGGCGTGCTTGCCGTCGTGCTCTGTGTGATCTTTGTCCTGCCACAGATTGTATCTGCTTTTTACTATAATCCAAATGAAGTGGGTGGGGGAATAGGCGAAGGCAGTGATAATATTACTACAACACGGATGAGCCTTGACCTTTCTGTATATTCCGAACTGTTCTGGCCGGGCAGTTACAGGAACACAGTCAATGCGGTGGCAGAGGGTTATGGAACATACAATATTTCTATTCCGCAGGGGATTTCATTTGGCGGAAAAAATTTACAACCGTCAACGGCAGGCTAAAGCGTGGGAAGCTGACGCTTTATAATACAGATGAGTTCAAAATGCCTTATGGAAATACATTTATGGTGCCAAAAGAGGTGGAAGAATACTCTAGAATGCATTTTTTTCGACGAAGATACCAGACAATTCTGGGGAATCGGCAGGAAGTGAGGAGGAAGCATATGCGTCTATTGAGAAACTGGATGATAATGCGTATTACATTGCATATGCGTCTCTGGAAAAACTGACTGGTTATGCAGATTTTTTATAATTGGGCGAAAAACAGGGAGATGGACGCACAGCTGTGGTGTGCAGTCTATACATCCGATGAAGATGGCTATATGTGTGACTCTGTACCGGTTGGGATGCTGATTAATCCAAGTGGAAGCCGTGATCGACTGGGACAGGGAGACTTATTCATATCTCTGCCAGCTTGATAATCGTGCGGATACAGACAGCTGGCATATGTCAGAGGATACAGAGAAAATGGAGACGCATTTTATCAGTCTTTTGAGCTATCTGCGCGATCATCCGGAGATTGTGAAGATTTTAAATGGGTATCAGGAAATTCCTTACGATATGATGATCGAGAGTGTAAAGCAGGATGGACTACGTATTTATGGATTTTCAATCGTCTGCCAGAAGGAAAAATTATTGCAAAGCTGCGGGATGAAGAGGGATTTCCTATCTGTATGCGGTACCGTTGGATTAAATAAGGTTTTGGGGCAGGGAAAGCGTTCAAATTTATTGTTTATCGGTGCACAGTTTCTTTACTTCAGCGATAGACAAACCAGAGAAATTGGCGATTTCGTCTAAGGAAAAATTTGTCAGATTGCAGCATTCGACTGGCAATTTCAAGAGCAGCGTGATTTTCACCCTCTGCAAATCCGGCTTCATGTCCGGCTTCGCGTCCTGCCTCAAACTCTGCTTTTCGTAATTTTTTCTTCTAATTCTTTATCATACTCAAAAATACTCAGACTGATGAACCTCATTTCGGTTTCGGGCAAGAAATTCCGCCAGAATCCCTTCCCGGATGCATTCGTCCACAGCACGTTTTACAGCCTGTTTAAAGGCATGTCTGACGCATAGTGGCGCACTCTGGCAACATACTGTGCATATTCTTTTAACATACTGCAATGCTTTGCATTAAATCTGCATTGTGTCCTTCATTGACATTTAAAACCGTAACGATTAACTCAAGTTTTGGTTCCCCTGTCAGACATTCAAATGCCGAGGAAAGCCGAAGTTCTGTACAGTCAGAAATTACCGTTGAACCATTGTAGAATTCGATAAAATTTGGTGCAGGGAATTTTCTGTAAGGTGGAAGAGTACAGAGATTTCTTATCCACAAGTTTCTGATATTCACTGCAAATATAAAAATAAATCTCGAAGTGGCATATTAGGGTTGTAGGTCGACTGATGTTCATACAGATACAGATTCGTATCCATGATAAATGCCAGATCGTTTTTTATTCCCCATATAAATAGCATTTTCTAGTGTCACAATCTCCAAATCTTCCGGGTTTTTATAATTACTCTGATTGACTGCATTGTAAAGAGAGAGCAGATTTTTCCGGTCAGAAAACAACATCCGAAAAACGGTGTCTTTATAATTACGGTTTGCCGCTGGTGTTTTGAATGTAAAGTTTCTTTTTTTGCTCTGTTACGGTTTCTTTTGCATTTTGCCATAAATTTTTTCCTCCTGAAATTGGCAGGACAGCCTATTTTTTAACTGTTCTCTGCTTGCAGGAGAATACAACTGTTTATGATTCCAAGTTCATTTCGTCTCCTGCTTTTCAATTGGTTGATGGGTAAACCGAAAGCATAGATACGAATGAAGTACGCAGATTATTTTGGGTTAATCTGTCGTTCTTAGAATATAGATGACAATGTCATGAAGATTTTGTAAAATATGCTTTGAATTATTGTAACATAGAGCGTATATAAGAAGCAAGAAGTTTATGAATGAGTTTTGAAAAAATTTTGAGAGTAATCGTTACTGTTTAGTCAGTAGTAAAACAGTTGCTGTTTTGTTGCTGAAGAAAGTGATTCGGGAGTGAGAAGTAACAAATATTTTTAGTTTTTTTGTAACCAACTGTAAAAATCAGCGTCTTTCCTTATAGAAAGATAACAGCAGTAGAAGAACATATTTACATAACCATCGAAAAAAGGAGGACAAAGCATATGAAACGAAAACTGGTTACAATTTTGATCGGATGTATGACGTTAGGATTATTCGGGTGTGGCAGTGGATTATCTGATACGACGAAGCGGTTGACGCCGCAACAGTCGGAGGACAGTGAACAAAACGCCGATCATACAGGAAATGAGGATCAGCAAGCAGAGGCTGATACGACAGAAAAGAAAAAGCGGAAGATGACAGCACAGAAACCACCTTTGGTTATCGTTACCGTCAGTTTGCCCTGAATCTGCTGCAAAGCAGACATATGAGGATGGAAAAAATGAGATGATATCTCCATTGTCAGTATTAGCAGCGCTTACCATGACAGAAAATGGTGCAAAAGGCAATACGCTGTCACAGATGGAGCAGGTTCTGTCGGATGGAACACCGGTAGGGGCAAAGCAGGGCAGAGAACTTTCTTCGTATATGAAAAAAACTGACCGATACAGAGAATGAGCATCTGAATATCGCAAATTCAATCTGGCTGAAAGATGCAGACACCTTACATGTGGAGGATGATTTCCTGGCAGAAAACAGTAAATTATTTGATGCGGAAATTTATCAGGCACCTTTTGATGAGCATACATTAAAAGATATCAATACCTGGGTTTCGCAAAAAACAGAAAAAAAATGATCCCACAGATATTAGACAAAATCGAAGACAATTCGGTAATGTATCTGATCAATGCCATTGCTTTTGATGCAAAGTGGCAGTCTCCATATGAAAAAGGAGGATGTAGAGTCAGGCACATTTACTTCTGAAAATGGAACACAGCAGACGGTGGATATGATGTATTCCACAGAAGCATATTATCTGGAAGATGACAGCACGACCGGTTTTATCCGACCATATGAAGATGGATACAGTTTTGTGGCATTACTTCCAAAGGAAGGAATCAGCATGGAAGATTATATCGGTCAGTTGTCGGCAAAAAAACTGATCAGCCTTGTTGGAAATGCCAGCACGGATTATGATGTGGATGCAAAGAATCCCAAAATTCAAGTCCGAATATTCAATAGAATTAAAAGATACCTTGCAGAACATGGGAATGACAGATGCATTTGATGAGGAACAGGCAGATTTTCGAGGAATTGGAACCAGTGATAATGGAAATATCTATATTAACATTTGGTACTGCACAAAACCTATATCGAAGTTGATGAGCAAGGAACAAAAGCGGGAGCTTCAACAGTTGTCGGAATGGCGGAAACGATGTCCTTATATGAACCTGAAATAAAAACGGTGCATCTGGACCGTCCATTTGTCTATGCCATCATTGACACAGAAACACAAATGCCAATCTTTCTTGGAGTCACAGAATCCGTGGAAGAATAAGAATGTGCCAGCATTATATGAAAAAGGTTGTTAAAAAATTAACATGTACTAAAAAAAACATACTTGAGATTCTATATAAATTCGTTTATACTAAATTCGGTCTGACAGGAAAGAAGAAACTGACCTGAGATATTTTTAATAGACAATTGCGAAACTCATAAAAACCTAAATTGAATTGTGAAAAAATAACAAAAGTTTGAGAAAACACTGGGGGAGCGGTCGGCACTTAGAAGGCAGGTGCGATGTTAATCGTGACTGGCTTCTTAGTACCGTTACCAGCGACACGTAGCGAGAGCGTGTTTTCGAAAATTTTGTTATTTTTGAACAATTAAAAGAAGCGTATGAGGAGTTTCGCAATTACCTAGATATTCTTAAGACCAGAAGGAGAATTTATATTATGAAGAAAAACTTGTATCAGCACTGGCTCTTATGATGTCCTGTGTGATGCTGGCAAAGATGCGGCGGAAACAAAGTGGAAGAGAATACAGCCACTCCGCAGACCGAGACCAGCGAAGCAGTCACAGAATCAACAGAGGAAGCGACAAGTACAGAAACTGAAGCAGCAGGCGAATTGACAGATGTGAATGTAGCCGCCTTAAAAGATGACCGACAGCTATGGGAATGGTGAAGCTGATGGATGATTCCGACAACGGAGATACCGGAGCAAATCATTACAATTTTACCATTGCAAAGCATCACCGGATGAGATCACACCGCAGATCGTGCAGGGAAATGTGGACATTGCGGCAGTTCCGGCAAACCTTGCATCTGTTTTATACAACAAAGAAGGTGTGGATGTCAGCGTTTTGGCAGTCAATACGTTAGGTGTATTATATATTGTGGAAAATGGCGACAGTGTACAGAGTGTTGCTGATTTAAAAGGAAAAACCATCTATGCCAGCGGAAAGGGTGCAACACCGGAATATGCATTAAACTATATGCTGACCGCAAATGGCATTGACCCGGAAAAAGATGTCACAATCGAATACAAATCCGAGCATTCTGAATGTGTGGCAGCACTCGCAGCAAATGAGGATGCAGTGGCAATGCTTCCACAGCCATTTGTGACTGTGGCAATGACACAGAATGAAAATATCCGTGTGGCACTTGACCTTACCGAAGAGTGGGAGAAGGCTTCCGGCGATGGAGATACAAAAGGCAGCCTTAATTACCGGAGTTGTGATCGCAAGAAATGATTTTATTGAAGCGCATCCGGACGCAGTTGAGACATTTTTTGCAAGCAGTATGAGGCTTCTGTAAACTATGTAAATGACAATGTGGCAGATGCGGCATTTGTCCTTGTCGGAAACTACGATAGTGTTGCAGCACAGGTAGCAGAGAAGGCAATTCCGGAATGTAACATTACATTTATTGCCGGAAATGATATGAAAGCAAAATTAAGCAGCTATCTTGGAATTTTATTTGAACAGAATCCGGCAAAGCAGTCGGTGGAGCATTACCAAATGATGATTTCTACTACAACGCAGACTAGGAAGAAAAAAATAAAATAAAACTCTGGACCATTGCATTCTGGCTGTTACTCTGGCAGTTTGCAAGTATGGCATTAGACAAGCAGATATTACTGGCATCGCCCCTTTCAGTGGGGCGGTGCCTGCTTTCGTTGGTGAGAACCTTTTCCTTCTGGGAGTCGATCTGGTTTTCGCTGGAGCGCATCGCACTTGGTTTCTTCTGCGCAGTGGCAGGCGGCGTTTTGCTTTCTGCACTGGCATATCATGTGAAATTAATACGTGATATCCTTGCACTTCCGGTGGCTGTGTTAAAGGCAACCCCGGTCGCATCTTTTATTGTGCTGGTACTTATCTGGATGCCGTCAGGAAACCTGTCAGTACTGATTTCTCTCATCATGGCATTTCCAATCATTTATACAAATCTTCTGGAGGGATTTGAACATCTGGACCGGAAACTTTTTGAGATGGCAAAAATCTTTCGGATGACATTCTGGAACAAAATGTATTACCTTTATTTTGGGGGACTTTTTGCGTATTTTCGTTCTGCCTGTGCAATTGCGATCGGCATGTGCTTTTAAGGCGGGGATCGCAAAGCAGAGATCATTGGCATTCCAAAGGGTTCCATTGGAGAAAAAACTTTACAATGCAAAGATTTATCTGGAGACACCTGACCTGTTCGCCTGGACATTTGTCATTATTGCAGTGAGTGTGCTTTTTGAAAAAATTTTTCAGTGGCTGTTGTCATTGCTGGCGCATCGGTTAAGTGTAAAATAATTTGCGGTTTACGCATGTGCACAAGGCAAAAAAGGATAGCAGAAAACAAAAAAAGTGAATTGGTAAAAAAAGAGAAAAGAAATGGATATCATAGTAAAAAAATTTATGTAAATCATATGATCATAATCAGGTATTAAATCATTTTTTTCCTGTACGTTCAGGGAGAAAAAAATGACCTGTATTATGGGAAAATCAGGTATCGGAAAATCCACGCTGCTATCGATTCTGATGGGCTTGGAGAAGGCGGATGAAGGAACTGTTTCCGGTATGGAGCATCAAAAGATCAGCGCTATATTTCAGGAAAACCGCCTGTTTGAAAATCTGGATGCGGTGACCAACATTCATATCACAACCGGAAAAACAAAAGAAGAGATTGCAGGCTTTTTAAAGGAAATGGAACTTGACGATGTTGCAGGAAAGCCGGTAAGTGAGTACAGCGGCGGCATGAAACGACGTGTGGCAATTGCAAGAGCACTTTTAGCGGAATATGATATTTTTGATCATGGATGAGCCGTTGCAGGGACTTGACGCAGAGACGAAGGAGAAAGTTGCCACAGTCATAAAAAACGCAGACTGCCGGAAAAACTGTTCTTTTGTCACGCATGATGAGAAAGAGGCAGAATTTTTCGAGGCAGAGCGCATGGAACTTGTCTGAATTTACGAAAAAGAGGCAGACCACCCATTTCCTGTACTGATCTGCCTCTTTTTTTAACGGTTCATTTCAGACTGATAGCCTGAAGTATTCTTATGCTGTTTGATAATGCTGTCGATCTCCTCTAAGTCCGTGAAGACCATATCGCCGATGACGCTGTGTTTGATGGCGACCATGGCATTGCCGTATTCCAAAGCTTTCTGGCAGTCCCCATGTTTTAAATAACCATACAGTGCACCGGATACATAGGCATCGCCGCTTCCGATACGGTCCACAACGTCAATATTATTGTATGGATTTTCTCTGTAATAAGTATCATTTTTTGCAGAATAGATGATGGAAGTAAAATTGTGCTTCTTCGGGTGATGACAGTCCGCTCTGTGGAAGCGACAACGGAAAATCGGGTATTCCTCACAGAAAGATTTCTGGATCTCGTTGATCGTACCTGTTTTTCCAAAGGTAAGTCTGGCAGTGTCTTCAGAGCAGAAGAAAATGTCTACATAAGGAAGAATGGTTTCAATGCATTTTCTTGCTTCCTCTCCGTCCAGAGGTTTGAACGATAGTTTACGTCAAATGAGATCAGGGTTCCCTGCTTTTTAAATTCTTTGATACAGTGGATCGCAAAATCCTGTGCTTTTCCGCCGAGCCCGAGCGTAATGCCGCTTGTGTGGAACAGACGGGTGTTATAAAAAAAGTGTCTGTGGCACATCTGAGATTTCTATATTATTAATGGAAGAGTGTTTTCTGTCATAGACTACGCGAGGCTTTCTAGGTAAGAACCATATTCATAGTAGTAAATGCCGATGCGACTGTCGTCAGAATGATCTTCAATCAGATAGTTTTCACTGACTCTGGAGGCATTCAACTGATTCTTGATAAAGGCTGCCAGCAGATTCGTTGGTATTTTTGAGATGATGGCAGTGTTTAAACCAAGCTGGCCGATCTCAGATGCGATATTTAACTCTGCACCGCCGAGATGTTTCATAAATGTATCGCCCTGTGCAAGGCGTCCATTGATCGGTGTAGAAAGCCTTAATAAAATTTCCCCTAATGTGATGACATCATATTTACGATCCATAGTCGTTTTCCTCCTGTTTTTGAAGAAAAAATATGTAGTTCGGTTCTGTTAGTCTGCAATGATCGATTACAATTTTATTGGTAGTTGTAAAGTTGCAAGTTTTATATTGCGAAACAAAGTTCTGCATTGCGAACCACTTTTGAATAAATTATAGCGCATGGGACAGGAAATGAAAAGTACTTATTTAAAAAATATTTTCGAAAAGATTGAAAAAACATATTTGACATTTGTGAGAATGATGTTATAATGAGGTTACAAATTTTGAAACACTGTTTCACTATATGGAACATACGGATTTAAAATATGGAGGATTTAAAAAATGACAAAGAAAGTCGTTACATTTGGTGAGATTATGCTTCGTCTTGCACCAGAAGGATATTATCGTTTTGTACAGGCTGCATCCTATGGAGCTACCTATGGTGGTGGAGAGGCTAACGTAGCTATCTCTTTAGCAAACTATGGTATGGATGCAAGCTTTGTAACAAAATTACCGGCCCATGAGATCGGACAGGCAGGTGTGAACTCTTTAAGACAGTTCGGAGTTGATACTTCCAAGATCGTCCGTGGTGGTGACAGAGTAGGTATCTACTTCTTAGAGAAGGGCGCAAGCCAGAGACCATCCAAAGTTATTTATGACCGTGCAGGATCTGCAATTGCAACAGCAACAACAGCGGATTTCAACTGGGATCAGATCTTTGAGGGAGCTGACTGGTTCCATTTCACAGGTATCACACCGGCGCTTGGTGACAATGTGGCAGAGATCTGCTTAGAGGCTTGTAAGGTCAAAAAAGCAAAAGGAATCACAGTAAGCTGTGACTTAAATTACCGTAATAAATTATGTCCAAAGAGAAAGCCGGACAGGTTATGGGTGAGCTTTGCAAATATGTAGATGTCTGCATTTCCAATGAGGAAGATGCAAACGATGTATTCGGAATCAAATCTGAAGGTACAGAAGTAACAGCAGGTGAGTTAAACAAAGCCGGATACAAAGAGGTTGCCCAGAAATTAACAGATCGTTTCGATTCAAGAAAGTAGCTATCACATTGAGAACTTCTATCTCTGCAAACGATAATAAATGGGCAAAGAATGTTATACGAAAACGGAGAGAGCTATTTCTCTAAAGAATATTTAATGCACATCGTTGACCGTGTAGGTGGTGGAGATTCCTTCGGTGGCGGATTAATTTACGCTTGCTTAAATGACTACGCTCCACAGGATACAATTGAGTTTGCAGTTCTTTGCAAGCTGTCTGAAACACTCTATCGAAGGTGACTTCAACCAGGTTAGCGTTTCTGAAGTTCAGAAATTAGCTGGTGGAGATGCTTCCGGACGTGTTCAGAGATAATTCATTTATTTTGCTATAAATTTCTTTGCTGATTTTTGGCAGAGAAACATTTATAATTCCTTTCCCCTAATTTAATATATGGAATCGGTGGATCACCCAGTCCGCCGGTTCGGGAAAAGCCGTACATCATTTTTATGTGCGGCTTTTTTCCTTTTCAGAAAAAAGTTTCGTAAATTCAAGATTTTACTATCATTTTTGTGGCAAGCATTTCTTATGCAAAATATACAAAAAATGCGGGAAAGCTTTCTTGCAGTTTTCACAAAATTATGAAAATGAAAAAAAGAAATATACTGACAGTTACAGACTTTTCGTGTTAAAATCGAATAGAAAGGAGAATCAGGAAAAAAATGTTTGAAGTAGGAGAATATATTGTTTATGGCTGTAAAGGTGTATGTCAGGTAGAAGAGATCACACATATTGATATTCCTGGCAGTAATAAGGACAGGCTGTATTATGTTTTGGCACCGTTAGAGGACAGAAACGGCAAAATATATGCCCCGACTGATAATGCCAAGGTGGCAATGAGAAAAGTCATTACCAGACAGGAGGCAGAGCAGCTGATCGAGGAGATGCCGCAGATCGAAGAATTGTGGGTAGCCAACGAAAAACAGCGGGAACTGCAATATAAAGAGGCGTTAAAGACCTGTGATTTCAGGGCATGGATCAGTATTATCAAGACATTATATTTCCGAAAAAAAGAGCGGATCGCTCAGGGAAAAAGAAAATCACATCTTTGGATGAACGTTATTTAAAAAGCCGCAGAAAATGAGCTTTATGGCGAATTGTCACTGATACTGGGGGTCGCCTAAGAGCCAGATGGAAGATTTCATTTGCAGAAAGCTTGAGGCGTAGTAATTTAGGTTATGTACAAAATATTGCAGTCTGACATGTTTATGAAAACATGAATGTGAAATGGACGAATATTGTGTTTCGTTGCGTTAAACATTGCGATGAACCTCTCTGATCATTTGTGTTCAAAGCAGAAGCTTCCACAAATGGAGAGTTTCATCTCCATAACGCAAAACGAAAACAATATTCGTCCATTTTACATTCATTGCATTTTAGTTATGATACTGCAATATTTTGAATTTACCATTTGTAAAAATTCAATCTTAAAATCCGTCAGTTCAGGTCATGAGCAAAGCAGAACGTAAATCTTTATGATCAAATAAGAGTTACTTTTCTATAAAAAACTATTTGTACCAGTAAAACCCATCATTTTGAGTATGAACGAAAGCACCTTTTAGGTACTTGTTTGCAAATAAGGTGGACATCCATGTAATCCGGCATTGGAGAAAGCATACCAATAATCCCCATTGGAATACATATTCCCGAAAGAAATGCATTGGGTGGAGATAAAAGAAATATAGCCAAAGGTATTATACCTAAAAGCATAGGCATTAAACTCATTATTACAAAAACGACGTTTGCTGACTGGTTCGTGACATACTGCAAAAGCAAAGAAACTTTTTTAAACATAGATTCCTATGTAAACTTTTTGACCTTTTTTATAACAAACTCCATGTAAAACTTCGTGAACAGGCAGCAATAGCAGCCCCAATATTATTCCGAATGGAACATATATCGGATTCATTGCTTTTTCGCCAATCATAAACCATTTAATGCATATTATCGCATAACTAAAAATAAGTGGTAAAATACCATATAACAGACTGCTTTTAAAAATATTATCCGGTCTTTCTATTCGTTTTGCATTGTTTGGCAACGTGTTTTCTGGGAAATCTGTATCCCAAGATTTATTACCGCACCAAATTATTTTAGGCATAAATGCATCTCCTCTAAATCCCGATTGTTTTAATTCTTTTCAGCTCCACCTTCTTGCCTTTCGGACATAGCCCTTGATGGACAGCAGATATTTTTCCCGCGGGAACATCGTATTGTCGGCTATATAGTAGTATTCACTCCGTTAACAGCAAAGATGCTCATTTTTCATCCATTGGAATAATGAGGCATTTCTGACCGTTGATGGTATCGGAATGAATCTGTCCGACTTTTTCCGGTTTTACACGGAGAATGACATCATAAGTTTTGACTGCAGGGACATCATCATCGAATCATCGACTGGGATGGAACGGGTTTCTTCCAGTCTGCTGTTTCAGACTTTCCACCTGTTCTACCAGTTCTAGTTTTTTCTTTGCGTTTCGCATTTGCCTCGACTAACTTTGGATCAACTAAATGTTCGGCGGATGGTAAATCTTCACCGAAAGTGTCCTCGTAAGTTTTCTCAATTACGGCGGTCTGTTCCTCGGAAAGTCCGCTGTCGGAGAGGACAGAAGCGATATCGGTCAGGGTGAGCGGTGCCTGCTCTTTTTTCTTCTTCCTCATCCTCGGCAGGAACTTCAATTAAGCCACTGAGATTTCCCTGAATGTCAAGAAACATAGCGTCGCTTTCCTCATCATCTTCCCCGATCACATCCTTGACGATGTTCTGGAAGGTGAGTTTTTTTCTGTTGGGCGGTAAACTTGGCACCGCAGCCAAGACCGGCTTCCATAAATTCCGCATGAGGTGTCTTGGTATCCCTTGTATAAAAACATAACAGAGTGGATGTCTGTGCTTCGGTCAGTAAATGCAGGGGAATACAAAACCGGTGTCCGGAACGCCGACCACCCAGTCGCGGATGCGCGGTCCGATACGGTTCTCGTCCTCGCGGTAGCCAAGCCCCGGCTTGGTCAGAGTGACCGGACAGATCGCACACAGCAGATACTCGTAGACTTCCTCGGATTCGTCGAGCTTATTATTGTCGGAGGTTTTGGTCATGACATCGTAAGCGTCGTGAAAAACTAGGATCAGATAATTTCCAACGTAATCGTAACTGTCAATGATCATATCGTAAAAAAGTGTCCATCAGATCATCATTTTTCAGTTTGCTTTCGCGCAGACCCATCAAAAACTGCTGTCTTCCGCCGGCGCCTTCCTCTGCAAGTGGAAATTCCAGCTCTAAAAAGATTGTTTCCAATCAATCGTGCCGGACAATACTTTTTTTTGCAATCTCTAAATATTTGTAAAATTCTTCGTCCTCCAGATTCAGAAAAAGTTTCTCCGATTTTGGTGATTTTATTATGGTCAGCGTCCACGTAGCGACCCGCACATTCTCGTAAAGGTACAGGCTTCTTTTTTAAAGCGCCGCTTGATTTCTAAAATATCTTTTTTATTCATAGTAATTCTCACTTTCCTGTCATTTTTCATCAAGTAGTATAACATATTTTTCAAAGTGCGTTAACTGTGAAAAGCAGAAAAAATGCTTAATTTAGAAGGTAAACTGCAAAATTCAGTATTCTTTGCGAAAATACACCAGAACAGATAAGGAATCTGCAGATAGTTTGACAAACCAAAAGAAAAGGATGCTCCACATAAAGTTAAAAAATAGCTGGATAAAATATGTGCGGAGTGCCAAAAGCTTATCCGGATGGTCAGACTGCACAACAATATAGGAAGAAACTCCCATAAGCAGATATAAAATCGTCCATATAATCGGAAATAAAATACCGGGCGGTGCGAAAGAAGGTTTTGTAAATGAGGCGTAGGAGCCGGACATGTTTCCAGTAAACAGTGCAGAAAAAGAGCGCCTGCCGCGAGGGGAATCAGAAGAAAAATAATAAAAAATACTTTTATTGGTGGAATGGTGTTTCATTGGCGAAAACTCCAAAGAGGGTATTACTTCATTTTATGTGGTGGGAGAGGAGGTTATGAAGAAAAGATAATAAAAAGAGAGCCGGAGCATAGATTGTGCAAGCTTAGAGTATTGTGACAAAAAAAATAAGAAATATTCATTTGAATATTTCTTATTTATAAGAGCGCGAGACGGGACTCGAACCCGCGGCCTCGACCTTGGCAAGGTCGCGCTCCACCAACTGAGCCACTCGCGCATGTTTTTGTGTTTCCGATTCGAAACACATCATCAATATACATTTTTATGAGAGCGCGAGACGGGACTCGAACCCGCGACCCCGACCTTGAGCAAGGTCGTGCTCCACCAACTGAGCCACTCGCGCATATTCTTTTGTGTTCTGCCGTGTGCCAGACACATTTGATATAATACTATGAGATAAGAACTTTGTCAACAACTTTTTTTACAAAAACAGAAAAACCTTGAATGAAATTTTAAATTCCACATCTATGCTGAATTTAGTCTTTCTCTCTTCTTAGATCTATCTTATGATTTTTAATATCTCCTATCTGCAGTAGAAACGAGGTATTTATGAACAATTCAAAAAACTGCTACTCAAAAAACATATGACCCTGGATGACCGTATTTCCATTGAGAAAGGATTGGATCAACACCTGTCTCTCCGTTCCATTGCCTTACAGTTAGGAAAAAGATCCCACCACCATCTCCAAAGGAAATCAAAAAGCACAGGTCTTTCCAGGAACACAATCGTTTTAATGAACCTGCTAACAAATGTGCTTTTTGGCAAAAGATTGCAAAAAGAAAAATATTTGTGGTACCTATGCCCCTGTTTTGCAAAAGGATGTGCAGATCCTGCAATCATTGCAACTCTCACTGCGAGGACTTTATTCCTCGATCTTACCATTGCAGTTTGCTGGATAAAGCCCCTTTTGTCTGCAATGGTTGCAGTAAAAAGAATCCCTGCCGCCTCGATAAAGCCTACTACCGCTCATCCACTGCACACAGGCAATATAAAACCATCCTTGTGGAATCAAGAGCAGGTATTAACATTTCGCCTGCTGACCTTGTTGCTTTGGATGAATTGGTAACCCTCTCATTCTGCAGGGGCAGTCTCCTTACATGATCCTCCGCAATCATCCGGAAATTGCTCTATCTGAAAAAAACTCTTTATAACTACATCGAGTCCGGAGCTCTTAGTGTGAAAAAATATCGACCTTCCTAAAAAGGTGAAATATAAGGTGCGTTCCTGCAGTTCTTCT
>VOFJ01003215.1_pt1 | contig 41434 bp, 62 predicted proteins | sample 5384081 | NCBI WGS metagenome assembly VOFJ01 (sample SAMN12384729, study PRJNA508395) | human gut metagenome | isolation source: healthy gut I | host: Homo sapiens
TATATTCCTCGGTAATGAGTTTTCCGTCTACTGTATAAGTACCGTTTTCAGCAGGCACGAAAGTCGCAGTTGCATTGACATCGCTTACCAGAACCACGTTGGTAAGGGTGATCTTGGTGGCGGCGCTGGTGCTGCCAGTTTGATGTATACTTTAACGCTCGTTTGCCGCCAGTTCCTTGGTAAAACTGGCACCCGAAGAAACCTCTGTACCATCCACCTGAATTTTTCCGCTGTTCTGCTCAATGGTATAGTCAAAGGAAAGGGTTGCTGTTGTCGACTTCTTATTTGTAATTGTCAGTGTGGATTCATAGGATGTATTGCCGCAGGTTCCACCTGTGCTGGTAGCTGCACCGATAATGCTCGTACCATTGGCCGACCAAGCATCATCTGCGTGTCGCCCGTAAAACTGTCGTCAATGTTCTCGTCGGCTAAGCCTGTCACAGTTCCACTGGTTGCTGCAAACGCTGTCATGGTCACATTTGGAAGCAGTGCCATGACCATGCACATGCAGAGCACAAGCGAAAGGAAATCGCTTCCATGTGTTTTTCATTTCCTTATTTCCTTCTTTCTTTGATGATTTCTGGCGTTTATTTCTATGTAAATGCTGAGTCCGCCGCAAATGCGATGGCTGCCCAGACATGAAAGGTGGAATAGCATCCCCGTAGAGGACGTCCGGAAGAATTCATCAATGAAGCGGAACGCTCCGTAGGATGCCATATAAAGTGGGTAAATACTGCCGGGGTTCTTGCTCTTTTCACTCTGGGGATGAGCAGAATCAGCATCACAATATAATAGAGGATCTCGAATTCCCTTGTGGGGAAGTGAACGTGCGTTCCCGGTATGACTAAGCCAGCGCAGCAGCCAGAGACGATGCAGCTGTTGATCCGAGCGCACATCAGTGTAAAAAGCATGCACGGAGTAAACGCATCGCACACACTTTGCAGTAAGGTCGCTTGGTAAGCTTGGCTCCCCAGCCAGGCTGCCGGCATAAAAAAAACACACCGCCAAACAGGCTCATGTTTCCTATGTCACCGCTTTCCAGAAAAGCAAAGACTTTCACACTGCATACGCCGATAGCAGTATGTAATACCGAAAGGGATCAGTACGGCATACCATTTCATTTGGAGCTGCCGCCGCATCCTGTACAGCCAAAACACATTGAAGATAGTTCCAGCAACAAAGAGTACGATCAGGGAATGCTCCTTCAGCCAGATAAATACAAGATCAAGCAAAGCGTACTCCTTTCGTAATCGTATTTCCATGGGGTATGGCGCTTTTAGCGCCATACCCCATGGCTTATTCGGTCATCTCACCATCTTGCCGTCTGCACCAAAGGTGTAGAATGTGGCAGGCAGCAGGTTGTTGGTCTTAGATACCCAGTAGCGCTGACTGGTGATGACCTTGCAGTAGCTATTCACATAGTAGTAGTCACCGTCGATCTGGATCAGGCCAGCATAGGTCTTGACGCCGTCCACATAGTAATACAGCTCGCCATCCTCGCTGACAATGCCGTTCTTTTGCAGGATCGACTGGATCGGGATCCGGTGTCGGAATCGGTGCATCCGTCATCTTGCCGTCTGCATCGAAGTTGTAGAAGGTTGCAGGGAGTAGATCATTGGTCTTAGACACCCAGTAGCGTTCTTGATTGGTGATGACCTTGTCAGGCGTTGGAATCGGCGCGTCCGGTTATCTTGCCGTCACATAGTAATAATCGCCGTCGATCTGAATCAGGCCAGCGTAGGTCTTGACACCTGGATTGACATAGTAATACAGCTCTCGCCGTCCTCGCTGACGATGCCGTTCTTCACTTCGGGGGATCAGGATTGGGATCTGGATCGGGATCCGGCGTCGGAATCGGTGCATCGGTCATTTTGCCGTCTGCACCAAAGTTGTAGAACCCAGCGGTCAGCAGATCATTGGTCTTAGACACCCAGTAGCGCTGATTGGTGATGACCTTGCAGTAGCTGTTCACATAGTAATAATCGCCGTCGATCTGAATCAGGCCAGCGTAGGTCTTGACGCCGTTGACATAGTAATACAGTTCGCCGTCCTCGCTGACGATACCGTTCTTCACTTCGGGATCAGGATTGGGATGTCGGATCGGGGTCAGGTGTCGGAATGGGCGCATCGGTCATTTTACCGTCTACATCGAAGTTGTAGAAACCAGCAGGCAACAGGTCATTGGTTTTGGACACCCAGTAGCGTTGGTTGGTGACTACCTTGCAGGAGCTGTTTACATAGTAGTAATCGCCGTCAATCTGAATCAGGCCAGCGTAGAAGCGAACGCCGTTGACATAGTAATACAGTTCGCCGTCTTCATTCACAATGCCTTTCTTGAAGGATCGGGCGTAGCCTGCGATGATCATTCTGCCGTTTTCATCAAATCATAGAATGCCTGGCAAAGTCCAGTATCATTGGGATAGGAAACCCAATGACGGGTGTTCTTCACTGCCGTATAGTCTACGCTGCCGAAATAGTAGTAGTATCCGTCTTCCGCCAAATACAGGCCGTTGCAAACCATGCCGTTGATGGTATAATACGTATTTCCGTTAAGGTAGAAGAGTCCTGTGTGCTGATATACGCCATGGCAGATGCCGTCTTCTCCAAAGTCGTACCAATAAATCGGGTCATCATGGTTATCGCGCAGTTTTCACATACCGGAGGCCCTCATAGCGATAACCGTCCTGATGAAGAAATACAGATTTTCTGCCTTCAATGGTGTACCACTTGCCCTGAACAAAGCCGGGGCCATAATAGTAGCGGTTCCCGTGGTCGTGGCCAGCCATGCACCATTCACCAACTTGCCGTTTTCAAATTGATAGGTCACATTGGGGAAGAAGCTGCTGTTTTCACCATCCAGCCCCTGGAAAGTTTCCTTGTCAAAGTAGTAATAGCCGTTGTTGCCATCTGCATCCGTCAGGTTCCACCAACCGGACTTGGCCACGCCGTTGATGGCGTAATACCATGCGCCATCGAATTCAATCAACCCAGTGACCTTTCCTTCACAAGCACCGGTCGTCTCATTGAACTGATAGAAATACTCGTTGCTCTCATCGTTGAGGCCGGGGAACCTTGTGGATGCCCCTTCATGGCATTGTTTTCGACGAAGTAGTAGGATGTACCGTTGACCGTTTTCCAGCCGGACCATGAACCGTTGTCCAGGATGAAACGATCCGTGAAGTCCTGATACGATTCGCAGTAGAAATGGCCGCCGCAGGGGTGCGTGGTATTTTCCGGCTCCTCATAGGGATAGATCCCATACTGCTCCTGGAAGGGAGGTCTGCTTTGGCCATGCTGTAAAGCGCGTTCGCGCCCAGATAGATGTCGTAGCCGACCGAACCGGAGTTCTCGATGCTCAGGCACTGCGTCTCGTCCCACTGCGCGCCGTCCTTTGCGGTCAGCTGCACGCCGGAGAGGATGCAGATGGGGTTGGCCGTATCAGGATCGATGGCCTGGCTCTGCTTGATGAAGTTGCACTTCACAGTGAGCAGATTGTTTTCGTCCAAGGATGCGGACGTCAGGCGGAAATAATCGTTGGAAACGGTCAGGTTGGAAATATCCACAGCTGACGTTCTGGTCAAACCGGATCGTGACCGTTACCTCGGTCTTCGGGCTGACGCGCTCCGCCAGCTGGAGCAGCAGGTCCCATGCCGTGATGCCGGAAATATCGCCGCCAGCAACCATGGACAGAAGCGGCTCCAGCTTTTCAGGCACCTTGATCGTCACCATGTCCAGTCCGAAGACATAGGTGACATTCATGGGCTGGATGGGGTCGATCACGTGATAGCGGTCCGTCTCGCCGTCTCCGCCGGGGAGATATTCCGCGTTGGAACCTCTCTTGTCCACGCAAAGGTTCGGTCGCCGCTCGTGGCGTTGTCAAAAAGTCGAAAATCGCCTGATTGGCACTGTACATAGCGACCTTGATCGTGGCACTGATGGAGTAGTCCCGCGTAATCATGGCCGTGATGGTCACATTGCGCAGACCGGACGCCTCGCTGCCGGTAAAGGCAAAGCCGTTGTTCGCAGCTTCCACGGTACCCTGCTGCGCTGTTGCTCAGTTCAAATGTGATATCGCCTGCACACACAGCGACGGGATTCTCGTTATAGGTTGCAACCAGAGGAAGGCATACCGAATCTCCGTAAATGGCGTTGATGCTCGTTTTGGAGAATTTCAAGCCATTCGGCTCGACCACGGTAGCGTCTTGCTGCCGATCACCGTGTCACCGGACAGGAGCTGAATTTCCACGCTGCCTTTCTTGACGGCGGTGAAAACACCATCTTCAGAAACGGTACCAATGGTTTCATCCGCGGACTTCCATGTGATATCGGCAGGGAGTTCCGCCGCGCTGCCGGACACACTGACACCGGAAGCGACCAGGCGGACTGTGGCGCCGCTCGTCAAGTAATCATAAGCAGAGGTGATCAGGGCATGATCAAACTCCGTGGAGACGGGGCCGTGGAAACCACCATCAGAGAGGAGCTGACGGAACGCTCATAGCCGTCCGAAGGGACGGTTTACGACCGTGAGCGTATTGCTGCCTTCCTGCTTCGCTATGAAGGTAGTGGAACCGCCGCCGTCCAGATTGATGGCAGTCACGCAGCCCGCGTCCAGCATGATCTGTGCCAGTTCTTCGGCGCTGCCGCCGGCGGAGAACGGCTCCTGACGGCCATCCAGCACCATCAGGACAACCTTGCCCTCAGCGGTGATACCCACACAGGTGCGGGAATGGCGGCTGTTATAATAGTCGGCAGAGCTATCTACGACAGACTTTGCCGTCTTTGACAAGATACACGCTGCCGCCGACGGCCTCCTGGATCTGATCCTTATAAGTCGTATTCACCGGAGCTGCCGATCATGGCCGTGCCATCCCTTCAGGATCGCAAAGAAGCTCGCCGATGCGACACGGTGATATTCGACACCCTCCATGACCAGCGCGCCGCCGGGAGCGCCGTTCGTCATGTTTATAGAAGTCAGCATTGACGCCGACCACAGCATTGTAGTGCTCCACATAGTTCGCAGTGTCGGACGGATCGGAGTGTCGCGCCTGCGCAGCGGCCATCTGGTCGGATACGCGGGACATGGCCCAGCCCTGCGAGGGATCGTTGGCATGATAGTTTGCAAAGATGCTGCACATCGCTGCGGGAAATATCAGCGGTCGTAATGTAATAAACGATCTGCTTGTCGTCTGCGGTCAGCGCGTAGTTGACCGTCTGCGTCACGCCGGGTGCGACCGTCGTCGTATCCGAGGAGAAGACCGTGTAATAGGCGTTCTCCGGCTCCGGATCGGGTTCAGGGATCCGGATCGGGATCAGGGTCGACCGGGTCGGTGCCGTCAGGATTGCCCGCAAGATCGAAGAGATAATCCGCGAACGCATAGCAGCACGCTTTGCGCAGCGTCTCATAGTTGGGAAGGTCGGTCAGGGAATAGGAGCTTTCCAGCGCACCAATCAGCGCATTTCCGGTATAGATGCTCAGGACCCTGCTCCGGATGCCATCCTTCGTGACCACGCTGCCCGAGACGGTTGGTCAGGAAATAGGAGGCGCGGCTACCACATCGTTAAGTCCGGCAGTGAAGTAGTTATCAACAATCGTGCTCAATGCCACACCGCTGTGGTTCATCTCCGTGGTGAGATAGAACGCGTCCATGTCGCCGTAGAGGTCCGTATCGGTAAAGGAATGGTCCACGTGGTTGAGCGTGCCATAATCCACACCGAGGTATCTTGCGCGGAGGTTGTCGGCAAGAATGTCGACGTCAGTCTCCGCGGTATCCACCTTGTCAGCGATATCCACGTTTTCGGCGCAGTACATCAGATCCGTAATGTCACCGGCCCAACTGCCCATGTCGGCACGAGCCTGAACAACAGCATCCGTCATGCCCTGCACCTTGGCATAATTGGCCACATCCATCGCGCCAAACACATGGCCAAGGTCAACAGGATTGCCATTGGGCAATGTAAAGTTTTGATATTCTTCAGCGCAGAGGCCGAAGTGTTGTTCGCGGTATCCTGCTCGGAAACGTAGGCGGTGAAGGCAGTATTCTCCTTGCCGCAGACCATTTCCCAAGTGCCGGAGGTGTACCGCTCCACGCCTGTACGGATATAGTTGATGATCAGCGCATTGGCATCCTCACCAGCATTTTCTTCCGCATAGGTCTGGGCATAGCCTTCCAGAACCTTGAAGCAGGAAAGGAATGTCGCATAGTCTGAAATCTCAGTGACGGTAGATGTCTCATCCGCCTGCTCCGATTCCTGGTCTTCCAGTTCAATGGAGACATCCTCGAGTTCGGGAAGCAACAGGTTCTTCATAGTTCGTGGCGGTATCCTCAATTGCCGAGTCATCTGCCGCATACGCTCCAACAGGCAGTAGCGTTGTCAGCAGCATGACGATGACAAGGCACATTGACAGATACCTTTTCATTGTTCCTCTCGCCATGTCAGTTTCTCCTTACATTTATTTTTAAAATTATCGATCAGATAATTTAAGTCCTCCTGCATTGCGTAGAAGCGGGTCTGCTCTGTCTCTTCCAAGCCAGAGTCTGCAGGCAGTTCCTCTACATGCAGATAAACATTTCGCTGGGTTCCTGTGTCATCCGTCAGGCAGCCAACAACCTCGCTGCTGTCATCACCAATTAAAACCTTGAACAATTCATAGGTTTCTTCTCCGCTCTTGGTTTCAAAGGTAACCGCAATCGTGTTTCCGTTCTGCTCCTGGCGAATGGTAACATACTCCTGCCAACGATCCGGATAATGCAGATCACCGTAGTCTGTATGAACGACTACATCTTCTGGAATCGTATCTGCAGAAACATTATCATTCTGCTCTTCCTGCACTTTGTCATTGCCGCATCCGGCCAATAGGCCACAAAAAGTGCAACGCATAACAAATAGCCTATCAGTTTTTGACTGGTGTCTTTCTTTTTCATTCCATAACCTTCCTTTATTTTTTGATTTTTTGCTATATTCTTCAGGGCGTGTGCCCTAAAATCCCAAGTATTCCGTGAATGGATGCTCGGTATCTAATTTCAAGTATCTTGTGATGGCTTCCTTGCTTATCTGGCGGTGGATCTTGCTGATAGTCACCATACTTCTGCTTCAGATACGCATCACAGTCTTCCGGAAGACGGACAGGAAGCCCCTCGAATATGCCGTAGCTGCCATCGCCATATATTTCTTTTCTGTGGTATTCCAAGCGTCCTTGCCATTTCCGTGGTTTGCGATGACACTCGGAAGATTCTGTCGGCCATGCAGAGATCAATGCTGTATAGGCCGCAGCAGTTTGTGCGGTATTTTTACCAAAAGCCCAAAGCTCGCAGCGGATTCACAACTGCTTCTTTCCATCGCTCAGGACGAACACAGGGAATAGATAGCTTTTCTGACAAACCAGGCTTTTCTTGCGCTCCAGTCGTTCCTGCTCTTTTTTTATCTTTCGGGTAACCATCCAGGGGAAAATGTCAATGCTGATTCCATGGTTGATTGGAAGTGCCGCGACGCTTTCCTCAATGCAAGTCGTTTCTGAATCCCTCAGTTTGCTGTAGATAGCAGGAAATGCAGGATCTGATTGAAAGTTTTGAAGGAAAAACTGTTTTGGAAGCAAAGCCGGAGCTTCCTTGCAGAAGCGTTCATAATCATTGCGGAATAGCGCGACATCGACATCATCATCCCAAGGGACAAAACCACCATACTTAACCGCCCCCAGCGCACTGCCACATACTAAAAAGTATTTCAACTGCAACCGATCACAGATCTGCGTGAAGATTTGAAGCATCTGGAACACTTTCTTCTGAATTGGGGTCATTCTCTAATCTCCTCATCATTGCACTGACCATTCCATCCACTACGCACAGAGCAAGGAAGAAGTTCAACGCACCTTCCCAAATTGGTTCAACAAAGCAATTGACATACGCGCCGATATATACAGGAACAGAAGAAGGTATCGCAGTGACGGAAGGATTTTGGGTTTTTCCATATCACCGTCACATTGGCGAAGTTTTTAATGGAGTAAATCAGCAACAGGCAAATGGAATAATTCCCTGAAACTCTGCCAACATCCAACCACATGTTGTGGCGATATATCTGACTGGCTCGGCCGCCCATCGGGTACTGAATCAATTCACGCAGTCCGATCCAAAAAGCTTTGAAAGCGGAAAGAATCCGAATTTCTAAGGATGCCCGCCGCTGATCAGCGCGCCGCCAAATTTGTACTCAGGATATAGTCCCCTATGGACAAGACATTGAAATGGTAGAGCAGAAACGCAATCAGGCTGATAACAGCCATGATTCCAAGACATTTCAAAATTCCAGCAATACCATGCTCGCTGTATGCGAATTGCAGTGCGGCAAGAATCACAATCAGCAGAAGAATTGCAAATTGTGTTCGTGTTCCCAGCATGAACATGTACTGAATTGTGGCAAAAACAACGCAAGGAACATGATCTTTACCGGGAGTCTTTTCTCGAACTTCACCGCATAGGGGTAACTGAGATCGGCAGCGTATTTAGTGCGCCGGATCCCGTTGCAGCTCGATATGTACCCTGTCCAGAAATCAATCAAACGGTATCGGTTATTTCCGATGTTGACCAGCATATTCAAGGTTGCGTAAGTTCCAAATCCGGCTGCCAGCGCCAAAATGCCATCTCGGATTTGTTTATCAGAACTTCCCTCAGCGATGAGCCAACCGATTGCGAATGCGACGACTGGCAGAATTCCATGGTGGTACACACCTGAGATCGTCCGCATTCCAATCAGGGGCATATGTCATGCCTGCAGACAGCAGCAGCCAAAAAGCCTGGCGCATACAAGAAGTTAAAATAGATTTCTCTGCCAAGCATTCTGCTGCCGCAACAGAGCTACAAAACAGGAACACCAGCGGATATGCATATCCCCCAATTGATCGCACCGAGCGTCAGCAGGAACAGAGGTACAATTGTCATGCGTTGCTTTGCTCCTTTATGAATGAAGTCCAGGACCCGGTGCATTTGCACATTTCGATTTTTATTCTTCAGTACAAAATCTCTCCCTTTCGCGCCCATCGCATCCAGCTCTGATGGGCTTAATTCTCTGAGAGATTCCACCGTATTCCGAATGGAAGCAGCGCTCTCCTCTGGAATATAAGTTAAGAATGGATCATACTCTCCGGGTATCCCGTCCAGACGAAACATCATGACCGGACGGCCCGATGCCATATACTCCATAGTCTTGGAAGGAAAGCTGTACTTCGTGTATTCGCCCTGATTGGTTCTTGGATTGACAAGCACGGTTGCTTGCTTCTGCAACTGCACCGCTTCCTCATGTGGTAAAAAACCGAAGAAGCGAATACGGGAATCCTGCGCAGCATACGTGCGAATTTCTTCCTCCATTTCACCGGAGCCGCACAGCCACAATTCAATATCAGGATCCGGTAACTCCTTCATCGCCTGGAGGAGCAATTCAATGCCATAGCGCCGGTTCAACCGTCCTGTATATAGCATTGAAAATGGTTGAGGCTTTGAAACCGGCGGTTCATCTGCAACATCCCCGCACATTCCCTCCATCACGAGGTATGGGCGATCACTACATGCAAAGGCACAGTCATTTGTTTCGTCAGGAGGATGAAACGATCTACTCTTACCATAAAGTGATAAACAATTTTGCAGTGGATTCTCCGCAAGAGTTTCCTGAATGAAGAAACCCGGTGCATATCATAAAACTCGGGGATATCCGTAATCACTGCCGTTACTTTGTATTCGGGATTCAGTTTATTGACAGCCCACAAAAACGGAAGATATGCTGTGAAGATCAGAACTTCCGATTCACACGGATACTTCTTCAGCCACGCCCGTACCTTCCTCATTCGCATGAATTGTTTTACGAGCGGGATATTCCAGCAGCCGACCTCATGGCCGACTATGTTCTCACAGGACCAGTCTGTATCTTTCAGGTGAAAGATTTTGAAGTTTTTAGGCCATGTTCCAACTGGCAGGGCATTGATAACAATCAGTGGTTCATCTGTATTCGCATGGATTCCCCTTAATCAGATTCCATTGAAAGTTATTCGCTGCATTGGAGACGCCTCGTTTTGATGCGGATATAATTTCCTGTTCCCGTTTCTCTGGGAACAATGGTCCCAAAAAATAATCATACAGATAGCTCCACCGCTTCTCGCTCCGTCAGTTTATAAATTTGCTCTGCCAGCCCGTCAATATCATTTTCTTTTTACAATGTACTTTCCGCCTGCACTCTCAGGGCTACCACCTACATCATAGGTGATGACTGGCGTTCCGCAGGCTCTGGCTTCCAAGTTCACTGTCGGGTATGTATCCTGATGCGTAGGATTAACAAACACGTCTGCCGCACTGTAGATTTCGGCCAACTCTCTGGGACTGGCTGTACGGGGCAGGGCCAGGATGCCCGGCAAGAGCCTGCTTTTTTTGCTTATCCGTCACGCCTACCAAGACGATTGCAAACCGGCTGTCCAGCTTTTTCCCGCAGCCGGCAAAAAATCGAGCAGTCCTTTCTCCTTATCCCAAACGCTGGCTGCACCCAGAATAACTGTTTTCCCGTCCAATCCGTATTGTTCTCGGAAATCACTTGGTGTTGGCTTGAACAGGCTTTTATCGATCTGATTGTGTACTACTTCAACAGGGTATTCTTTTAAGAAACTTTGCTTCACTGTCCGGGCCAACCACTCCGATGGAACAATGATTGTCAAGTTTGCAAGGCCAGTAAAAAGCACGCCTGTTTCTGCCGGTAGTTCCTCTGCGTGTGATCCGCCCCATATGTTTTGGGATATGCCTTCAACTGTGGACAATCTCCGCAGCCGGTTTTCCAGCGGTCACATTTTGCGGCGCTGAAATGAGCACAATGTCCGGTAAATGCCCAGCAGTCGTGAAGCGTCCAAAGTTTTGATTTGAGAATGCTCTTTCAACCATTTGAAGAGCAGTTCAATATTTAAATAGTAGCCATGCAGATTGTGTAGCCAAATCACATCCGGCTGAAAATGCTCGATTTGTGAAAGCAATCGCTGTGTTGCCGCTCTGGAGCCGCATCCATTCAAATCGAATAAACGCGTAATTCCTGCGTGAAACAGATAATCCGGCTTTGTGCCGATTCGAATCAATTGTGCTGCACCGTTATCTGCACATGTCCTTCCATATGCGGCAGCACATTCATGGCCCTCGTTTTTAAGCTGTTCACATTTATCTGCGATAAGTCTGCCTGTACTTCCAAATCCGTAGACAGAGTTAATGAATAGGTATTTCATGAAAAAGCAATTCCTTAGTTGGCCGTGCGTAATACGTTCTTGAACAAGGCGGCATACTTGCTTAGGCCGATGCCCTTTGCATACTTTTTCCGTGTATAGTCTCACTGCATTGCCGGACATTTTTTGCACAGTTCCGGGTTCCGATACAGTTTCAAAGATATTCTGGGTGAGCTGCACACTATTTCCCACATCTGAATATAGCCCGATTTCAGAATGTAAAGCTTCCTTTGATAAGTAGGAGCTCTGTTCCGCGATAGCCAGAGATTGGCAAACCGCCCTGCAGATAGCTATAATATTTACTGGGGGCACACATACCGGTCAGCCCCTGTTCGAGACTGGACAATGCCGCAGGAACTGGCAGCGACTGCATGCTCAAAAAGCAGTTCCTGTGAGGAAATCGCAGATCCGGACATTTGGAAGCCGTTCTGCCGCCTGTCGGACTGATGGCATCTTGTTTCCGTGCCCAGCAATTAAAAAAAATTTGATATTCTTGTGATCCGCCAATTGATTCATTGCCTGAATCAAGGCTGTTTCGTCCTGACAGATACCGATATTGCCAAAGTAGGCAACGATAAAGTCCCCATCTGTATATCCCAGTTCAGCCGTGCTGCGGACTTGCTGCCATCTGCTGCTTCATGCGCCCAATTGGAAATGGTGACAACGCGATTCGCAGAAAGCTCAGGCCGATGGTCAAGAAGGTATTCCCGCATCTCATCGGTCAATGCCACGACAGATTCAGCGCGTTGGAAGAGGCTTCTGTTTATTCGCTGCATCACGCTTGAAACGGTGCTGCCTTCTCTCAGACTACCCGAGGCATAAGCGACTTCCGGATAAACATCGTAGGACACAAAGATGATTTTCGTTTTAAAGAGTCTATTGGCCCAAAATTGCAGCAATAGGAAGTACCGGTGGATTCGAATAGACAATGACCGCTTGGTAGTCCTTAATTTCGAAAATATGGAGCAAGACCGAGAGTGTAAAAAGGAAAAATAGTTGATCAGTCTTCCAAGCCTACTGTGTCGGCTGAGCTGCATATAGTGAAGCCGGTGAATGGAAACGCCATCCTTCGTCTCTCTAACTGGAACCTCACCGCTGGTGTTATATTCCCTTGGGTAGCCGCACAAGGCACCGACAGAGTATCCGTTTTGCGCCAAATAACTGGCAGTATCAAAAAGGGAGTGTTGCGGAGGAATTATATTCTGGATAGAAAAAAAAATTGGCAGAGGAAAAGGATGTCACGTTTCATTTTTTCACGATCTCTTACTTTTTTCTTATTCCGGTTTAAGAACCCTAACACACAAATATCACCTGGCACCCTCATGAGAAAAAACGATATGTAAAGTCTTTAAGAGGCACCTGATATCAAGGATGATGGATTGGCGTTCAATGTATTCCATATCGTAGATGATTTTTTTCTTCCGGTTTTAGTGAGTATCCGCCGTTTACCTGTGCATACCCGGTCAGCCCCGGCGTGACCAGCAGGCGGTTGGAGAAGCCTGGAATATATTTCTCAAATTCTCTGTAGAAATAGGCACGCGCTCCGGCCGTGGGCCAACGAAGCTCATGTCGCCTCGCAGGATGTTATAAAGCTGGGGAAGCTCGTCCAGCCGAGTGCGCCGAAGGATTTGGCCAAAGTGCGTGCATCTTGGATCCTGTTCATCCGCCCACTGGGGGCCGTTTTCCTCCCGCATCAAGGCACATGGATCTGAATTTATAGATCATAAACGGCTTCCCATTGATGCCGAGCCGCTCCTGCTTAAAAATCGGAGCGCCTGGTGAGTCTATGGTGACAATCAGTGCAATGATCATCATCGGGATTGCTAAAATCAGCAGGCCCAAAAGGAGCATACTATGTCAAAAACACGCTTCGTTATCAGGTACAGCTTCTTCTGCCGCAGTACAGGCTTTGCTATCTGAATGATCACATCGGCAGAGCTTTTTTCTCTGCCAAACAGCCGGTCGCTGTTGACGCCATATATCCCACATCCCTACACTCTTAATCTCTAAGTAGCTGCACCGTCAGGCCGGTGTTGAGCCAGATGGGATCAAAAGCTCTTTCACGAACGTTAGGTACAACAAAGCTGTATATCTGTTCAAATGCCCACTGCGTGGTCGCATCATCATCCGGCATTTCGCCGCCAAGCACTCTTGCGGCAAAAGACAGCATCGTGTCAAAAACCTGATGAAGTAGCATGTTGACATTGGCTTCCGGTTTGAAAGTCTGTTCCACCGCTGAAAATAGCTCCCTGAAAACATTGGAGATGCTCCTCGTATGCATAAGTGCGGCAATTCGCAGAATAGTAGTATCGAAGGTAAAAGAGGCAGTCGCCCTTCCTTCCAAGAATGAACCTCCAGCTTGCTGACCACAGTTGAAACGCTCTGTCCTTCCATGGAGCATTCTGTATATGCATACCCATGAGGTTTTGCTTGAGAAAATATGCGAAAGCGACATCTTCCATGTGGAAGGCAGCACACAGTAGCGCCTCTTTGCTCTCAAAGCAGCGATAGATATATGCCTCGCTCAGGCCAGCTTCTGTTGCGATTGCTTTCGTTGTCGTTTTTGTCTAATCCATCCCTGGCCACAACACGAACTGTCCCCTCAATAAAAGCTTGCTTTGCATTCCGTTCCCTCTTCATTCGATTACCTCATTTATGGTACATGATGTTATTACTGAGTGAGTGCCCACTATGTTGTGTCAAGAAAAAAAAGCAAATCATTTTTATTACTGCGAATGATTTGCTGATCCACAATCGGAATTTTCATGGAGTTTGCCACTCTGCTACAAAAGCAAAGAAAAAAGCCCCGCATGGCAGGGCTTTTTTTCCCGGTTTGATATCATCCGATAACACTGATTTTTGACTGCGCAGAGATCACATCCCTGCAGCATTCAGCTTTTTGCATATTGTCCTTTTCAGCTCCAACGAAGAATGCACATATCGGTCCAGCGTGATTGTGACAGAGAGGCATGGCCTAAGATTTCGACAAGGATTTGATTTCAAATCCGACCTCAACAGCTCGTGTCGCAAAGTGTGCCGAAGTGTATGAAAATGCACCCCTCCAGGCCGCATGCCTGCGTACTTTTCTCCAATCGATACTGCAATACCCGTGGCTCCATGAATGCGTCCGTTCCGGTCAAAACATATGCGGCTGAACTTTGCGGCTTCATGTGCCTGCAAAAAGCCCAGCCGCGTATTCCGTCATAGGGATCGTTCGCACGGAGGTATCGCTTTTGGGTGGACCGATTACGATTCTCGTTCGAGCATTCTGTGATGCGCTGGTGTTCACGCAGCCTTTGCAGCGTCTCTACAATTTTGATTGCTTTATCTCTTGTAGAAACGTATTCCCAACGCAACGCGCAGAGTTCACCAATTCCGGATGCCTGTACACAACGCCAGCAAGATACCAAATCTGCATGGATCCAAATCCTTTTGCAGATATGAAATGAAGTGCTCCTGTTCCTCTCTGGACAAAACGCGCATTTCCTTTTTTTCCTATCTTCGGATAGTTGATCTCCACGGTAGGAAAGACTCCTTTACACTTTGAAGCAGTGAACTTTAATATCCCGTGCAGCACGACCAGAATATCATGTACGGTCTTTGGTGCCAGCTCATCTTCAAACTGCAATTCTTTTGATGAAATCGTCCATCAGTTCCGTAGTAAATCCCAAAGGGCAGCAAGCGCCAAGCTTGGGAATGATGTGCTTTTCAACTACCGTGCTGTACTTGATATACGTTGATTCTTTCACCTTGCTTTTCTTTGCGTGAAGCCACCCCATACAATAGGCGGAAAACAGATTTGAGTCCTGGATGTTGGCAAGGATTTCCGCTTGCTAACGCCGCTTTGCACTTTTCTGCTTTCTCTTTGGCCTCACGATATGTTTTTCCATAGCAGTATCCATACTTGATTTTTCCGGATAGTTCGCGCCCTTTGCTATAGCGGGCTTCCCAGCGTCCATCCCGCCGTCTGAAGATATTTTCACCCTTTGCCATTTTGTAATTCCTCCTTGTGCTGTGATCATATGGGTGTGGATCTTATTTTAAATCCATCCAGACTGCCGGATTGACTGCGCTAAACTTTCAAATCAAGGTATTTCTTCGACAAATATTGCCGTGCGCTGATAAAATCACACTTTTTTTCCATTTCCTTGTTGAGGCAATTGCATTTCAATGTGCAATATGCTATAATACGGGAAAAAAATAGGGCTTATCTTTCCCGTGGAGTGGCAAACTCCACGAAAATAACACGGTAATTTGTTTGACTTAGGAGATTTTCGCATTGCGGAAATCTCCTTTTGTTTTTCCAGTGCGGTGATTCAATAACGCCTTCTATCGCTATCTCGTCTCGCTTTATAAATCGCCGTTCTGTTTTTAATTATACAATGCTCTATAAATAAGTCAATAGCTCTTTTTTAGAGCGGATAAAAAAATGCCGGGCAAGATATAATTTTATCCAGAAAGGGGCGGCATTTTTATGAGCAAAGAAGGCGTCAGCTTTAAGAACAGAGATCGTTTTATTCAACTTGGTATCGCAATTTCAACCCCTGCGTAAAATTGCGTGGCATGTCTCAGGATCAACTGGCAGAAAAGGCTAATATGAGCCGCTCTCATCTAAGCGCCATTGAAGCGCCTAACATGATCGAAGCTTTTTCCCTTGGAGACACTATTCAATCTTGCAGATGCATTGATGATCACACCATCTGATCTTCTCAACACATCCCTTTTCTCTGAGCAAATCAACGAGCTTACGGATTCTGAGAAGTAACTCAACTCACTGTTCTTTCTCTGTATTAAATCTCCGGTAGAGTGAGTCCTTCTGGGAGATCCATCATGAACCTCCCCTGGGTCCAGCAAAAATGGGCGCAGTCCTCCCTTGGCGGAGGACTGCGCTTTTTGCGGCCTTACTGCATGGAATACAGGTTGGATGTACTGCTCCCGTTATCACGGTAGCGTGGGATCTTTTGCAGATATCCATGCTGCTCCAGATCCGTCAATGCCCGTTTGACCGTGGAGCGTGACAATCGCATGTCGGACGCAATCGTCTTGATTCCTGGCCAGCATTTTCCCTCACTGTCTGCACGGTCACGCAGATACATATAAACTGCCCTCGCTCTGGAGGGCAATTCGGTGTCGGCGTAAATTGTTCCAAAGTAACTCATAGATCCTCCTCACCGTAAGTTTTCATCTGCTTGCCGCCCCTGCGCCGGGGCTTATCTACAGCAGGCTCATGGGCAATGCCGCCGCGTCCGGAAACGGTATAGGCTCCACGCATATCCGCATTTCCGCCTTGCTTGACTGCGGGAGATTACGCTCCAGATCCTCGCGGTTTGCATAGGCTACTGCGCGATCTGCCCGCTCCGGCACGATATAAGGCTCCTCGAAGGTGATACCCCATTCCAGAAAAAGTCGCAGGCGGGTACGCATAGGATGCTGTCCCGTCTTTTGGACAATAAAATTTCCCTTGGGAATAGACTTCAGCTCATCTGGCGTCAGTAGTGGACGCTCCATCATCTGTAGGCTTTGACTTGGATCGTTCTTTCCCCTGCTCACAGATCCAGACAGAACAGTACGGTTTCCGAGTGCCTTGGACAACACCTCCGCCGTTTGACTATTTGGTGCGAAGCCACCGAAGATGGTGTCCTGGCAGTTGTCCTGAATAATTTCGCATTCCTTCTTTTCCGTAGTTCTTTTCAAGCTGCGCTAAGGACTGGATGATCGGCACGAGCGTCAGGCGGCGGAACGGCCTGCGGAGAACAGCGGAAGGACATCGAAGGGGGCATAGTGCCAAACTCATCACAATACAGTACCGCACGGTTTTTGCAGCTTCCCTCCGTTCTCATCGGCCACGGCAAACAGCTCCCGGCTTAGATTCTGAATCATCAAGCCTGCCATAAAGTTCTTGGTGGTGTCCTCCTCCGGAAGAATAAGAAAGATGGCAGACTTTTCAGAAGCAAACTTTCTGCATCGATGGCGCTGTCGAAGCAAAGCACCTGCTCCAGTTCGAGTCCAGAAATGCATTGAAGCGAGAAAGGACGGTGGACATGACGGAGGCCATTGCCTGCTCGGCGCTGTTGAGGGCGGCTCCGGCGAACCACCGCGCCTTGTGGTCAGGAGGCAGTCTTGCCCATCAGAAGCTGGAAGTGGCTCTTGCCCTTTACGCCACTGGGGGCCAAAAGGTCTTGCACCAGCTTGAAGACACTGACGATGTGTCGGCGCTCCTGGGGGGTCTTTGTCGGGCGGCAGGAACTCAGCCAGCATCAGGATGACCGAGGTGAGCTAGCCCTTCCGCCGCATCGTAGAAGAAAGCGTTCTGGCCGCGGTTGCTGTCATCGCCATCGGGGTTGACAATGGTTTTGGCGAGAATCTTAGCGTATCTCCGCCTTAGCTCGAGCCGCCAATTTTTGGGATCTTTCCTTGCGATGTCCATGTACCGGTTGACCAGCGTCAGCAGGTTGTTGCCATCCGAGCGAGTGGGATTGCGCAGGTCGATAACAGATACATTGTAGCCGTAACAGTTTTTTGCAATCGTGCCGTAATTTCGAGCCAGGTCAGCCCTTGCTGTCCAGCGCCAGCCAGCTCATACCGCTGGCACAGGCATATTCCAGATTGGGGTACAAGAAGAATGCAGTCTTACCAATACCGCTGGCACCGATCATAAGGCAGTGGATGTCATCACTGTCTACCAGTGCGGTGAGCTCCCTGCGTTTTCCCCTTGCAGCCGAGAATCAACCCCTGCTCCGTGGGGAAGGTTCTGTCCTCTGCGCCATTCTCTGACTTCTTGAAGGGCACATGGGCATAGGTCTGCCTGATTTCCTTGTCGGTGGCCCATCGGGCTGTACCGTGCTGCCCATCGCCTACGGTGCGGGATTTGATATTGCCAAGGGTATAGTGATGAGACATCATGGACAGCCCACCGATGACAAGGAACATTGCTGCTCCCTGCTGCGATCAGATCCAGACACTTGCGTTCAATATTTCACCTCATTTCATTCATAGAAAACCCTGCGCATTTTTCCCCGCTCAGGTCAGATCGTCGTTCCAGTCTTTTGTTTTCCGGGATAGGCGCCTCCACGGAATAGCGCACCTCTAACTGATTCTGCATCCGGCGGCTGGCCTGATGACCAGCTTCATCGTTATCGAGGCAGATCAGGACGGTGTCGAGCTGCGGCACTTGTTCCAACATCTGCAATACCGGCTGGATAATGGATATGCCGCAACAGGCTACATAGCGCTGTGCCGCTGCCAGTTCTCCGGATAAAGGGTGATGAAGGACAGCATATCGATGGGCGCTTCAAACACATACAGACTTCTGTCTGTGCCGACATAATGGAAGCTGTATCGTGGATCACTGCCCTCCACATTCAAGCGGAAGGCTTTTCCGTAGCTGTTGCGCTGCGCTTGTGGGCGTGGCGGGGAACACCATCTGTATCCGTACCAACAAACACGGCGTTGTGATATTCGGCATCCTCATACAGAAGCCCAGCCTTGGCAAAGTGCGCCACCACATCTCTTTGCGATGCTGCGATGTTTGATGAGATACGCAAACACTCTGCGCATATCTTTGTTGGCGGGCGGCAGTGCAAATGGCTTCGCAGGTTCCTCTGTACGTTCCCCGGCAGAGGGATACGCTGTTCCCAGCTCACCACCCAACAGCAGTGTCACTGCGTCCGGGTAGCTAAGGCCGTAGAACCGCTGCACAAAGCTGACGGCATGTCCGCCTCGCTCCTCCGCATGGTCATACCATTCGTTGCCTCGGACAGTCACGCTGTGGTCACTGGCCAAGACGTTTTTTCTCTGCCGGAGGAAAGCAGCTTTTCACCGCGGCAGCGCAGAAACTCCTCCAGATCCACTGCAGCGGCGCGCTGTTTCTGTTCTTCGGTGAAATGAATATAGCTTGACATGGGACCTCCTTTTTTACATACTCTGCTGATACTGCGTCTGCTCCTCGTGATCGTCTGCCTTGTGGCCTATGGCCATACGTTTCTCCATAAGCCGTCTGCGGCGTTTGAGTCGATACGGATCCCCGATGGGTTGCTTGGCGGAACGGAATTGCTTTGGAATATCCTGCTCATGTGATGGAGCAGCTTGGTTGCCGCCAGCATCACGGACGGATCACGGAACTGGTCGAAGCGGTCGAGAAAAAATCGTGCATACTCATTGCCTTGTGCCGCGGCTCGGATCAGCCATTCTCTGGCCTGCTCACGATCCGGAGGAACATCCCTCCCAAAGAGATACAGCTTGCCCAAGGTGTACTGTGCAAATTGATTTCCCTGATCAGCGGAGGCTGTCGGGTACGCAAGAGCCTTTTCTCACATCCTTCGGCACGGGCTCACCGGTGAGATAAATCTTTCCGAGCCGATACCGTGCAAACTGGATTGCCTTGTTCTGCGGCCTTGCCAAGCCATTCCATCGCTTCATCCCATCGTTTTTGCGTGAGGAGCAGCTTCCCGAGGGCGTACTCTGAGAAATCATTACCGGCTTCTGCGGAGCACCGAAACCACTCCTCCGCTTTTTCGTGGTCACGCAAGGTGGAGAGATCATCCCGATAGAACTTACCAAGCTGATGTGCCGCAACGGTATATCCTTCCTCCCAGAGCTGCTCCAGCGCTTTGACCGCTTCTGTGTGTTCCGCATCCAGCGCATAGATGTCCTGCAGAACAGCCTTTGCGGCGCAATAGCGCTGCGCCTGCTCGTACACACTGTAGGACTGATGCTCCCTCCTTTTGACTTTCCGGCTCCGGCTCATCCTGCATCCTTTCATCCTCAAAGGTTGGGAGGCCGAGACGAATGCTCGGCCTCCCGGATGATGTCGTTCTTGATTTTACGAAACTCCTTGCGTTGAGATAGCGGGAGACGCTCCCACGGGGTACTGTGACCGTAGCACTCGTTCAGTTCCTCATGGATCTGATTCCACACCTCATAGCACTCAGAGACCTCCGGCAGTTCCGCCAGCGCATCCACGACGGTATCGACGAGCTGCTTCAGCGGCTTCTTTGAGATAGCCGTACTGTTTCTTTTTCCGGTGGTCGTTTCCAGTGCCTGCACGAGCTGACGCATGTTGTCCTCGATGATCGGGCTGTCGCAGATCTGGTGTTGCATCCGGCTAATCATTTCCCGCATTGCATTCCTGCGCTGCCTCCACCAAGTCTGAGTAGGCCATATCCTTGCGCTCATAAATTTGCTGCATCTCATCCCGGAAGATGGCGTTGGTCAACTTGGAGCGCATTGCTGCGATTCCACCTTTGGTCAGGAAACCTTCCTTCGGATCATCGGACCAGACCATCATGTGGATATGGGGGTGATGTCCCTCGTCATGGAAAGCGGCGTACCAATGAAAGTTATTGAGCGATATCTTCATTGACTTTGCCAGTGTCGGTGCGTTCTCCATGAGGAGCGCGCGCCACGCATCGGCGTTGTCGTATTCCAAACGGGCGGCATCTTCGCGGCGCAGGGAGTAGATGATGGTCCACACATTTCCCTCATGGGATTTCAACTCGGACATTGCCGAGGCAAGATCTACGGAAGTGCTTGAGCTGAACAGGCCATGTGCTTCCGTGACGCTTCTGCACGCGGGGGCGGGTGGCGATGTAGGACATGTATCCGCTCTCTGAGTTCATCTCATGAAGGTTTGCATCCAGCGCCATGGTGATGAATGCGGAGGCAGTTCCAAGCGTGGGGTCTTGCAGTAGTCCTCGTACTCCAACAGCTCCCACCGCATCCGGGAAGTCCGTGAGCAGTTTTTTGAATCAGCTCACGCTGACCTTTTGTAACCGCACCGTTTCCGGACAACTTCTCCACTCCTTCACGGGTAGCAATGTACTTCATGTACCCGCCAGCTTTCCCGGATTTGATATAGCCGCTTTTCTGTACGAGATTCACCATCGCTTACACAGACGTCTGGAAGTCCAGCGCATCCTTGAACGAGATGCGGCCGTTGGTGCGCTTCATATCTCGGATAGCCCTGCCGCGCAGACGCTCATATGCTCCTTCGTCAATGTCGGTATCATAAGCGATGATCTGCGCCATCAGGTTGATGTCCACGCCCTGCCTGAAAAGCAGAGAACTGATGCGGCCTGCGAAACCGTCCAGCGTTCCGGTCAGCGTTGCGGAGAGTACTTCAGGCAGAAACGCATTGGCGTTCTTCGTGTTCAAGTAGCCGACATAGAACTTGAGCGCATTCATCACGAACTCGCTTCGGCTGCTGCAGTTATCCAGCTTTAGGTGCATGTCGATCTCTCTGTCCATATCCTCAGTGATCCAGAAAGCCTTTTTTTTTCTTGTCGTTGTGTTCCATTGATAAATTCCTCCTTATTTCCGTGTTGTCTCCGCCGGAACCCCTTGTCACACGGGATTTTCCGGTTTATAGGGTCCAAGCCGCCCCGCAAGGCACTATTTTTGTCCCCAAAAAGCCGGAAACTGCCCGCACTGCGGGCAGAAGTGGGTCGAGCCGGGGGTGCTCTTGTCCCCGGCTCTTTCTCCTGCTTTTTCTTTCGTCGGATGCCGATATCCCCACAAAGCGGTTCAAAGCCCGCCCAAATCCCCACGGTGGGGTACTCGCTCGGGCTACCTGTAAAAAGCGCACACAGCGGCTCACAGGGGCGGACACGGCGGTTACATTTGCATCTCAGGAGCCTGCGTTTCACTGTCCCGAAGCTGTCGGGCGTACTCGTGCAGGCTCATGCCGGTCTGCTGCTGGCAGAACGCCTCCATCTTGCAGAGCAGGACTTCCTGTTCGGCGGCGTTGAGGGGTAACTCCAGTCTTCTTCCCCGAACCGTCTCCCTTGCAGAGGTTCAGATCCAGTGTGTTGCACAGACGATCCTGCTCCACGTCATAGTTGGCGTAGATGTTGAGCCAGTCATCGTTCTGATCGGTGCAGACAAATGTACCGAAGGCAGCATCCACATCGAAGTCCGCCTGCAGATAAAAGTTGAGCTTTCCGTCCGATTCGATAATCTCCTCACCGAAGGAAAAGTTTTGTGCTGAGAGATGCCCTGCCGAGGTGATCTCTTTTTGCCATTCAGATGATTCAGCAGTTTGCGCCACTGCTCATCTGCCGAAGCAAAGTACGACCTCGTTGCATGGTATGACGCCACCGATACATCCACGCATCGCCCAGGTCTGCCAGCCATCCATAATGTGAACAGCGGAGAACTCACGCTTGTCGAAGTTCACATCGAACACACCGCGTACCTTTCCGGTGTTCTCCATGCGTACAGCGGTCAGAGCATTGTATTCCTCCGCGGTGATGGGACGACCGCCTGCAAACATTTTTGATAAACAAATCCGGCACAGCGTCGCTTTCTGCGCCGGTGATGTAAGTGCGCAGCTTTTTCCCGACAGCCAAAGCTCCTCACCGGGTGAGGTCTTGAAGTACCATTCTTGACCACGCTCCGTCACATGGTAGGCGGCGTAGGTGCGGGCGGCTTCTTCCTCTGCGCGCTGTGCGGCAGCTTCCGATTGGATTGCACGGCTGATGCGCTCATACTCCCGTTCCGGAAGCTGATTGCACAGTTCGTCCAACACATTCTCCAGATGCACCTGCAGCGTTTCATCTTTGAGATGCTTCTCAATGGCATTTTCCCAGCGTCGGTCGATCCACAGAACGATCTCTTCCTGCTGTACCATCTCAGTTACCCTCCTTTTCACCACGGCTGCCGCGGGCTTCGGTTCACTATTCGGCGTTTTCGGAGCAGCGGATTTGGCCGTGCGCGGGCTTGGGAGCAGGGACAGCTCTTGCTGTCCAGATACTCCCGCACAGCTTCCGGCACCGTCTGCTCATAGAGCTGCTTGAGTGCATCGTCCATGCGGGCCTGCACGGAAGAGTGTTCCTTGCGGAGCGAGAACTCCAGTGCGTTCAGCTTGTCATCGTCAAAGGTGAGAGTGATATTTACTTTTTTCATGTTGTACCTCCTCAGTCATAATTGATATACGGAATCTTCAGCCAGTGCGTCCAACCTCGACCAGCCAACTCTGTTTTGACAACGCCGTACTTGGTACCCATAGCTTCGACGACCTGACCGTTGCCAATGTAGACACCAATATGTCCATCGTGCCAAACGGCAAGACCAGGGATATCCGGCATGGTATCGATGGTCCCAGACTCCGTGGCGTTGTAGTACATCTGATTTGCACCGATGTCTGGCATGCCGTGAGTTCCATAGTCAATGGTCATTGTTTCCGGGGACAACCAGCCGTACCCCTTGATGAGTCCCACGCAGTCGGTAGTCCTGCCGCCCAGCCAGTTGGCACGGATAAAATCTTCGTAGCTGCCGACACCGTCAGGGGTACTGCTCCAGCTTGTAGGCGAAGAGCGAATCGGTGAGGACACTGCCGTATGTTCCCCAGACATAACCCCAGCCGGACTCCCAGGCATGGATGGCGTAGGTCACAAGGTCAGCGGCATTCTTGGTGGTTGGGATCGGTGAAGGTGGAGATGTCCAGCACAATGCTGCTCCCATCCCCTCGGAGATACTCGCCGCTGTAGCTGCCGCCACCCACGGCACCGGCTATCATGGTATAGATGTGGTCGATGTTGCTTTTGTCATCCTCCGTGATTCTCTCTGCCCAGATGGGCTTCCAGATTGGCGTATGCCTGGTACAGCGAGATCGGCACCGCGACGGTATATTCTTCTTCCTCTGTACTTGTAGTCCCGTCCTCCAGAGTCACTTCCACGGTTCGGGTTCGGGTTTCGGTGGTGTAGAAGCACTCCACGAAGCTGTTCGCCGCCCGTGTGGACGGGGCGTCGTCCCCAAAGCAGGGGCATAAAAAACAGCCTTGACACGGATGGGGTCAAGGCTGTTGCCGCTGTCCATCTGCCCATTGGCAGAGGACACCGCCGAGTCCAGAAGAGAAAAGGCCGAGCGCATCTCCTCAATGTGATACCGGAACTCCGCAGGGACTTCGGCGGAGAACTCGCCTCCATAGAAGCACGCCTCCACCGAGTGGTTGTTATGTTCTGCCCCGCCGGAACCAAGAGAGCAGAGCAGGGCGATCAAAAGAATGACTGGTGAAAAGACTGCCACCAGAATCCAGCCCACACCTTTTCGGGTCTTTTCATTGGTGAGCAGCATGGCAGCGGCTCTTGGCCACTGCGGCCGCGGGCACAGCCATCAGCGACCACCTGCCGATCCGAAGAGTTTCTCCTTGTAGGAAGGAGCATGAACCTCCAGCAGGTATCGCTCATTGCCGCACTTGTACAGGCAGACGCCGCGCTGGGGAATTTGATGATTGTATTCCGACTCCTCCAGCTGGAGCATATCCATGTAGGACCGCTTATCGATAGAACCGGCGTTGAACAGGAACTGGTGGGGCGGGATGCTGAACAGGGGCTTTGGTCATCTCACGGACGCCCTTCCTGGTCAAAGTCCTCCAGATTCTGACTTGCCAGAAGCATGGCGGATTCCTTTTTGCGCACACGCTTGAGGCAGTTGCGGATGTACTCAATAGCGGTGGGGTTGGACAGCCAGATATACAGCTCGTCCAGAGCCGCCACGGTATTGCCCACGGTCAGGAGCTTATCGGACATGAAGGACAGCACATTGAAGAGCATGGCGTTGCGGACATTCTTAGCGGCACTCAGCATTCTTTTCACGCCAAAGACCAAGAAAGCGGCTGGAGGTGATGTTGGTGTGCCCATTGAAGAACTGTGCGTCCGCGCCCTTGCACATGGAGTGCAGGCCAAGCAGCACCTCCTGCAGAAGCTTTTGGGTGTAGAGCTGGTGCTGATCGGCATCGTAGTTCTTGAATTCCTGCTCGATGAGGAATCGTACAGATCGGAGAGAATGGGATAGTCCCCGGACGCATCCGGCTGAAGTTGGTGCGCTCGGTGATGCCAAACTTCTGATACAGCTTGGAGAGCATGATCTCAATGGTATCGATGTGGGCATCCGAGAAATCCTTGTAGGCGCGGAAGAAGTCCTTCAGGAAGGAAATGTGCTGTGCCAACAGGGTGCTTTTGCGAAAGGCCTCCGGCGCGTCGGTGGCATTGGGATCGCCGCCGTCATCCCAGCATTTCGGCTCCAGCACATTGATGATGTACTTTCCCGCCATCAGGTCTGCGAAGCAGCCGCCCACGGCCTCGCACATTTCCTGCTGCTCATGCTCGGCATCCAGCCTGATAACGGATTTGCCGGACTCCAGCAGGTTCAGGATCAGCAGCTTCATCAGGTAGGATTTGCCCTGGCCGGAGTTGCCGAGGATGAGGATGTTGGCGGAAGTCTTATCCTCGTCCCGCTGGTCGAAGTCCACCAGAATGTTGCTGCCGTATTTGTCTTTGCCAATGTAGAAGCCCTTGGGGTCCAGTTTGCCGGAGTAGTTGAAGGGATAGAGATTTGCCACGCTGGAGGCGGGCAGCACCCGTTCAAACTGGGTGCCGAAGGTGTTGTATCCTGCGGGACTGACACAGCAGAAGCCCTGCTGCTGGCGGAGCAGAAGCCTTGTCGACATTGAGCTTGCTCCGTACCAGTTCCGTCAGCACATCGGTCTGGAGCAGCTTGAGCGCGTCATAATCCGGGGCGGTCAGCTCCAGAAACACCGCGCAGTGGAGCAGAGGCTCCCGGTTGCGGTGCATGGCGGCCACCTCCAGGGAGATCGCCACATCCTGCAGATTGCTCTCCGCCGTGATCGTCTGCTGCAGGTCATTGGTGTTGGAACTGCTCATGCGGTTTTTGTTTGCTGCGTTCTGGATGATTCGCTTTTCCTCTGCGGGCGTTACCTGGCGGGTGTAGATGCGCAGCGTAATCCCATCCTTTTCACCCAGATGGCGGAGGATGGCCTGCTCGTCCGTGCTGGTAGGGTATTCCCGAAGGGCCCAGACGCAGCGGTAGGTGTTGCCGCAGATGAAGTGGTCGGCATTAAGCTGCACCACTGAGGGAGCGATCATGTCCAGGAAGGACTTGATGTTCGCCTCCTCCGTGTGCCCTGATAATGGGGGCTTTTTTTTGTTTCTTTGCCAAATGAATCCCCCCCTTTATTCACCGACAAAGGACCCAGCGGTCACCGTCGAAGTCCTCGAACTTTTCTGCTCGGTTGTCACGTTCTGTTCAAAGTAAACACCCAGCATTTTTTGAGATCCTGCTCGGTGGCTCGGCGGGTCGGTGAGGCCGTTATCCTTGATGCTCTTTTCGATGCGAGAGAGGTAGCTGAACACATCCGTTTCCTTTTTGCCCTGCAGCCGGACGATGATATAAAACTCCCGGCTGGATGCCATCAGCACCTGGATGCGATCCAAATGCTTGCTGTCCTGCTCCAGCAGCTTTGCGGATGGCAGGGCAGTTCCTCCTGGCTCATGCCGCTGGCGATAGAATGCCCTGTTTTCGCTCGAAGGACTCCTTGGAGTTTAAGGCCAGCATCTCAATTTCCGCCTGCCCCTTTACCACATTGAGCAGCGCGTAGATCCTTGCGCTGATGCTGGTATCCGGCAGAACGCTGATATTGGTGGGCTTGATGGCAAAGAATACGAGCTCGCCCATACGGGTGGCGATGCCATAGTCGTAATGATCTCATCAATGCCCATGAGCTGCCGGGTGGACTGCAGTCACTGGCATCTTTCTTTTGCGGTTTTCTGCTCACGACTCCGAGCCTCCATTCGTAGTATTGCTGTCTTTGTGATCAGGAACGCGGCGGCATAGCGGATGAAGTCCAGAATGCTGGTTGCCCGTCGGATCGTCAGGAAGGCGTAAACAGCCGTCAGCACCAGCGGCAGGGCGATGCCTGTCTGGGTCAGCGCCAGAACAGAGATAAGAAGCCCCACGCCGACAATGGCGATGTCCCGCAGCTCCCACAGCCACAGCATGGCTTTTTGCGGTCAAATTATCAGGGTAAATATAAATTGCTCTCACCTCCGGAGAATAGAGATGGCCGCAGGTTTCCCTGCGGCCATCCAGTGGGTTGATTATTCTTCTGCGTTATCCAGCGCCTGCTGGATCAGCTGTGATGATGAAGTCCTTCTGCTTCAGGTGATTCTTTTCCAGATACTCTTTCAGTCGGTCGAAGAGTTCTGCGGGAGATTTTCACCGCAAGGGTCCGTTCTGTCTGCATATCGTTTCCTCCTTCAAAGTGTTCTGCGAAGATGCGCTCCACATATTCCGCCAGTGTACCCAGCTTCATTTCTTCTTTCTCTGCCATGATTCTTGCGTGAAGCTCTGCCGGGATCATGGCGCAGAGGTTCTTTGCCCTCCATCGGTCTGCTCCTTTCCTCGATTTTGCAAGCAAAGCATATCGGAAGAAGTCATGGAAAGCTATTCACAAAACTCAACGAAGAAGCTATGCGAAACGGAAGCAAAACCACCAAGGCAGCTATACCGCCCGAAGGGCTGCGGCAATCCGACCCATGATGAACTCCACACAGGGTATCGCCACGCTGTTGCCCAACGCTTTATAACGGGCTGAGTCCGATGCACCGGGGATATCTGTCCATCCATCCGGAAAGCCCTGCAGGCGCTCACACTCCAACGGTGTCAGGCGTCGGATGAGATAGGCATAGGCTTCCGCCTGTTGGCAAACGAGATCGGTGGCGTCCTTATGCTGGCGGGCGCTTTGTGTGCTGACTACGCCGTTCTCACGGAAATCATCCACACGCTGGCGGCTGTAGACTGCATGATGGTCAGTGGCCGTCAGCGTATATGCGATGTCCCGCTGATATCCGATCCCGTTGCCGCCGTTCTGCGGCTGCCGGTCAATGGCGTTTCCGGTAATGCAGAAGGTTTCTTCCTGTTCTACGAGCGGCACGTTGTTTCCGCCGGTTCCATATCTTGCGGACATGGTAGGCGCCACACCTGATGAGGACCGGTGTACCGGGCATCAATGCCGTGATTTTCATAGACCAGCGGCTGGTGTCCATGCTCCTGCGCCCGCAGAGTACCGGACACATTCTCAGAGCACTCCATCACGCTTCCGCCCTGGTCATTCAGGCACAGGACGGACGGCATACAGTTTCCACTGGCAGAGCCTTTCAGCGTAGGAGCCAGTTCCTCGCCATACCCAATGCCCCAGCAGAGGGCGCCGGCTCCTGCCGAGAATGCGGCGGCTACAAAGGTCTGCTGTTTCATTCCCGGTTGCGCATTCAAAGCACCCGCAACATCATGTAGAGTCACGGACCTCGTCCCTTTGGTTGGCAGCAAAGGCCATGACACCGTTTCTGCCGGTGGACATCCCGCAGTTCACGCCGAGGGTTGCCGCGACTGAGCCGGTCAGGTCACCGTTATAGCCATCAAAACCCTCGACGGCATCGTCCGGCTGCGTCACGAAGGTCTGCATTTGCATATTGTTAGTCGGCCATTAGGGCGCCGGACACTCCGTGCAGGTTGATACCTTCATCCCTCTGGTTGATATGGTACGCTTCCATCCTGGGGGCTGTCCGTCATCCGGCGGCGCAACCCCAGACTGGATCTTCCAGCGCACGATTGAGTTTTCGGGGCAGCTCTTTCCCGCGTTCAGAAGCTCTGCGCAGGATCCCCAGACAGGCTTTCCTGGTCAAATAGTATTTGATTGGCGGTGCGTCCTGCAAAATCTGCGACAAGGAAGATTCTTTTTTTTCTTCTCTGGGGGACACCCCAGTATTGAGCGTCAAGGCATCTCCACGCCAGGGAGAAATCAGTTCCCAATACAATTCGCCCAGCAGATTCCCAGCGCCCGGTGTCAGGTCGAGGGACTGAAACACCACCGACTTTAATTCGGACGATCTCCTCGAGGACGATCCGGAAGTCCTCCTTTGGGAGTTCCGCTGGAGAAGGCTCCGGGAACATTTTCCCACAGCATATATCGAGGTCGTACATCGCGTGACCTGTTCTGTTTCTTAATTGTTCCGCATCTCTCATCTCCTTTACCAGTCTAACCTGCTCCATGAAAAAGCCGGAGCGCGCGCCGGAGAGACCGGCGCGGTTTCCGGCCACAGACAAGTCCTGACAGGGAGAGCCGCCGCAGATGATGTCCACCGGCGGCAGCTCCGCACCGTCAAGCTTTGTGATATCGCCTACATGGCCATATCGGGAAATCGAATCCGGGTCACCTCTATCGGGAATGCTTCGATCTCGCTGATGCCCACACCAGGGACAATGCCGTTGTGAATGGCGGCCAGCGGGAATCCTCCCTATCCCATCAAACAGGCTGCCCATCGTCAGAGCCTTTTCATTTGGCTACCGCCTGAACGATAGTGCGCGTGGTGCTGACTGCGGCTTGGGCGGTATAGACTGCAGACATGATATTTGCTCTTGTTGTCGTATCCAGGCCAAACGTTCCGGCAATGCGGGGAATCTCGCCAGCCGAAAGCATCAAACCAAGTCCCAACAGTGCGTGATCCTTAAACACCATAAGTCCGGCGATGAGGATAGTCGCCTGCAAAAAGCGGTCAGGCACAGGCCGATGATCTGCTTGCACCACTGGATGAAGCCGTCGGTATAGCCGCGGGGACAGAAAACATGTACAGACTTCCCACGGCAATTTGAATCAGCAGGATACCGCCGCGCTTGAGATTGGCAAAGAAGACCTTGATGATCGCATACGCCATAAGGATGATGCAGAACAAAATCATGATTGGGCTGGTGATGGCCAAAGCCGAAAAATGGGCCGGATGTCATTCCGGTCAGCGATTCCACGGCGCTGAACTCCTGCATGATATCACTTGCAACATCTCCGATGGATGCACCGTAGCCGGTGATCCCTGCGGTGAGTTGCCCCTGCAGCGTTACCGAAAGCTCATAGAGCCGGACCGGAACGACAGTAAACAGGCTCACGGCCATAAAGCCCTTGATGGCATTGAGCGCGGTTTCGCGGATGTTGCCCCGCCCGCTGGAATACTCGATGCCACATTCAAAGCAGGCCACGACCAGCCCGGTTCCGTACAACGCCCAAGCGAGATAGGAGAAGAACAGTACGATGCTCTGCACCCAGCTCATTTCGAAGAGCTCCACACCCATGTTTCCCATCTCTGCAAAGAAGTTCCCGAGGAAGCCCATCACCTGGCCATAGATCCAGTCAACGATCTGTCCGAGGATGGTGTCGGCAACAAAATCCCAAATAAACAATGGTTCGCTCACCTCTTTTCGGGGCGAGGCCGCACCAACTGCCTGGGATAGGGCCGGGGGCCGCACAGCTGGTACGGCCCCTGGGTCATGCTCGGTTTACATGGTCTGCTGCCACTGGGGTCAGCCGTCTGGGTCTTGCTCCTGAAATACCTCCAGGTAGTCGGAAACCGCCTCCGTGAGCTGCCGGTAGTCCCGGCTGTTGGGATGGTAGACATACCAGTCCGCTTTCCCGTAGTCATCCCAGATGTAGGGGGTGATCCCGTTTTTGAAGTTCGGGTTGTTGGTCTGCTTTTTCCCGAGGATGTCGGAAAGGTTCAGGAGCAGCGCATCCACCTGGCCTTCGTTCCGGTTCAGAATGGAGATGCGAAGGGCATGGTATTGATTTGCCACAATTCCAGTGACGAACTGGATCTTTGCCCGGTTCAGCTCATTCAGACGCACATAGCAGGCCCGGCCTACATAAGTGGCATCAGGGTACTTCGGGGCAACGATCCTGTGAAGCTCTTGCTCAAAAAAGTTCATATGCCCTCCTCAGATGCCCACGATGCCCCAGAGATACATGGGAGCCGTCAGAGTAAACACCAGGCAGGCAAAGAGGATGGCCGGAGCCGCCCACTCAAACTGACCGGACTTCCGATACTCGAAATAAGCGGTACCCAGCTTGGCAAAGAAGAACACCGCCAGGATCAGGTCAATGGCGGGAAACACCACGTTGTTGACCACAGTCTTGATCTGAGCGGATGCGGTGGTCCAGGTACTCTCCACGGCGCCGGCCACATCCCCGGTCCCTGCGGCAAAGGCCGTGGTTGCCGTCAGGCAGACCATAGCCAGCACCACGATCATCATAACAATCAGGCGTTTGCAGTTATATTTACGCATAGATGAACCTCCATTGTGAGTTGTTAATTTGCGGGGGCGATATGCCAGTCTTCCCATAGGTCGCCCGAAATCCGAATGGAATCCGCCAGGTTCATGGCGACAGCATTCCCGTGCCGGTGTCCAGCAGTCCAGGAGCCAGGTGTACGGCGTATAGCTCCCATCGGGATACCAGATGGGGTGTGAAATGGGTCGGCCTGTTATATGTGCTGTAGGGATTATCCTTGAAGGCGAAGGCGGAGCGTTTGCCGCTGACGCTTCGATCCAGAAGCCGCCAGAATCCTTCGTAGTTGAACTCCGGGAAATAGGTCACCGCATTTTGAGCCGCAGTCACGGCAGAGCTCTGGGTCGTGCTGACATTGGCAGTCACGCTCTGCTGGATGCCGTAACCGCTCTTGAGCGTAGAGGAAGATGCCGTGGGTGACAGGCTGTCAGGCGTAATGGCCATGGAAGCCGACAGGCTGGCTGAGTAGCCGCTATAGTCAAACTCCCACCAGCCTTGATCCTCCCACCAGCCGTTATCCACCCAGTGGTACCAGCGGTCCGTGTGGGATTTGCCCTCGCTGTCCGTCCACCGGTCCGTGTGCCAGCACTTCTCCCAGTTTTCAACCCACACCCAATTCTCCTGCCACCAGGGAGACCAGATGCCCCAGGAGGCAGAGGTCACTTCCTCTTTCTCCGGGATGCTCACCAGGGTAAAGTCATCGTTTCGGTCATCGGCCACGGGATTGGGGGGATCGTTCCCGTCCAGATCAACGATATTGGCAGTGATCGTGCTTTGGGCCGTGCCTCCGCCCGGGACTCGGACCCGGAAATGGTGCAGACACAGGGTTCCTCGGGGGTATGCCACTTCACCCAGACCAGCTGGCTGTCTCCCTCCGGATAGTAGACATTGCTGACGGTATAGGTGCTGCCTTCTGAATGTTAAAACGCACCGATACAGGGGGTTGTCCGGGTCAGACTGACCGCCGGACACCTCCACGGAGGTGATCACATCTGTGTCCACCCGGTATTCGTAGTCATATTCGCCGGGATCTCCGGCGGCGTGGTCACCTCGTTGAACCGGACGATGCCAATGCCCAGAGAGGAGATGATGTCGCCGTTGGACGCCTTATCTGTGCGGCTGCCGGACCACGCAGCGTAGCCGAGATCCGCTTCCTCCAGAAAAAATCGCCAGCGGCAGATTTTTGATGGGTGAGCGTACCCATCCAGCTTCTTTCTGAGATCGCCGTTGACGACCTGATCATACAGAGCCGCTTCCGTGGCGGTCATGGCAAACTGCTGACCGTTGTAGCAGAGATAGGCCAGCGGCTCTACTACCAGCTTGTAGTCTCCGCCAATGAGCGTATCGAAGTCAATTCCTGCGTATCCAGCAATGGAACGGATAACCTGTTCATCGGTGAAATAGCTTCGGATGGCAGCAATGCTGGCCTTGCTGCTGCTCGTAGAGATGATCTTGGGCAGGCTCTGACTCGGGTTTCGATAGGAATATCCGCTGACCGATACGGACAATCCTCGTCCTGCATTGTTAAGACAACTTGGACACCTTTCCGAAGTGAGCAATATTTGCTATAGGAACCTTGTTGGTTAAGTCAATAGGGGTTCGCACTACAGAATGGGAACCTACATCCACGATAGACACTCTTACGCCGTCCATGCCGGGATTCCAGTAGTTGGTCTTGGTGCCGTCCCCCATGCTGCCTCCACCGCCGTCAAAGTTACCGTCTCCTGTGGCATAGGCGGGAACGGCGGCGGATATCGCTATCACCAATGCCAGCAGCAGGGGATATTATCCTTTTCATACGCATTCCTCCAGTCGTGAAGATAAAAAGAAAGACACGGCCGTTTCTCAGCCGTGTCTCTCTTGAAAAGGGCGAGGTTACTCAGCCGCCCATGATACCGATCTTGTTGCCGTTCTCATACATATCATTCAGTGTTCCGCCATCGTTGGGACCGCTGGGCGTGATGTAGCCGAAGCCCGGAACATACACCTGTCCGGCATCATTGGTACTGCCGCCCGCAGGCTCTGTGGGCTGGGGCTTTCCCTCAGTCTGCTCCGGCTTGTAGGTGGGCGGCGTTTCCTTGTTACGGTCCGCGTCCGGCACATCGTCCGCCGCATGGTCCTTCTCCACCTTGCCGGGATGCTCCGGCGCGTCCGGCTTGGTGGGCGCACCCTGAATGGTCTGTTCTGTGCCGGAGCTGTCCGCATCCCTTCCGAGGTCATGCCGGTTGCCATCCGTCTTGCTATCCACCTTTACCTCTGGATCGCTGATGTTCACAACCGGATCTTTCGTGTTGGGTGTATCGTCCGGGATGGCGGGGTCGATGGGCATGGGTACCGCCGCAAGGCGGCTGACGATCCCCACCACCAGTGCCGCACAGAGCAGGACGCCTGCCGCAATGAGGATGATGCGTTTTGTTTTCTCTGTCATAATCGAACTCCTTTCTTAGTAAGGGTTGATAATCCATCTTCTTATCCCGAACATACCACAGCTCTTCGGAAGTCTACTGCAAGAAGTGAAAGCACTAAAACTTCGGAATATACTTGGCCTGCACCTGCAGATTTAGGCTCATAGGCGGCAGTACCCGTCCGGCAAAGCGGGTGGGGATCTCCAGATGGAGGGTGGCGGTTGCGAGATACCCCTCGCTCCGGCCTGATGCGATGGCGTTGTTGGAGATATGTACGGACAGGTCGGAGAGCGTATACTCCAGCTCATTTCCAGCGTATTTCATGTAGCCATCGCCATCTGTGGTAAGGCCAAGAATATAGGATAGGTTGCCGTAGATATCACCGGTGTCGATGGACTCGAACCACTCACCGTCCCCCTCTGGGAACCAACCTGCGGCATAGCCCTCCCGCACAGAGTGGTACACATCGTCATAGTTCTCATTGACCGTGGCAATGACCGCCTGCTGCACCGCATCCCGCACGCCCTGCACGATGATGTTCACTCGAAAGTACTCCGCTATGAGCATAAAGAGCATGAGCAGGCAGAGGGTCACAGCGATGACCATGGGATAGCCCTCACCGGAGCGAGAGCGCAAGAGTCGTTTTCTCATTTCCAGTACACCTCCGATCTGCCGCTGGCCTGTGCCGTCAGCTCAATGGGGAAGCTGCCAAGCCCACCAAAGCCGATGTCCACATCCAGGGTCAGCGTCACCGTCACCTCCTCATTGAGCTGGATGCGGCCGGTGCGGGACCAGCGGATGTCCGGGTCGATCTCCAACCGCTCAGAAAGCACCTGCGCGCGGGAGGTCGTTTCACTCCCGACTCTGCCGGTGATCTCGGCTTCCCGTACCAGCTCGGCGGCGAAGGTATCAAGCTGCTGCTTCGCCACATACACCGGCAGCACCTTCACCGCCAATGCGATCACCAGCATGGCGCAGAGGATGAGGACGCAGGTGTCGATGTAGCCCTCGCCGGAGCGTTTCTTCCATTTGGTGCTTTCATCCGAACAGCCCTCCCATCGAGGTGAGGATCTGCATGAGGATGACCACGATGTAGATGAACATGAAGCAGACCAGCATAACGAAGGAGTACACACGGATCTTGGGCGGGATCTTCGCTGCCTGTGCCTTGAGCCGTTGAAGCTCCAGCTGTTTCATATCGTGCGAGAGCATCTGAAAATAGACGCGCCCGTCATCGCCGCGCAGGACGCCGATGAGCCCACGCACGATGTCCGAGAGCATGGGCGATGCCAGCCTGCCCTCGAAGCGCACCAGTGCCGCCTCGTAAGAGGATGAGCGCATATCCGCTGTCAGCACATCCAGCTCACGAACAAAGTCGGGACCGGCGTGTCGCTTGTAATTTTCAAGGATCGTCAGCACATCGCGGCTGGCTCCCAGCTCCTGCTCCACCGTGGCGACAAAGCGGGGCAGCTCCCCCTCGATCTTCTCGCGGCGTTCTGTAACCATTTCCTCCGCCTTGCGGCTCTCCTTGAAGTAAAGCAATATCGCCAGCAGCACCACGATGGGCGAGAGCAGAGGAAAGATCAGCAGACACGGAATGACCGCCAGCAGTGCGGCGGCAGGCTTGAGGATGGTATAGGCCAAATAGACCTCCGGCGTCATGTCCATGCCGGCAGCACTCAGCGTGCGCTCCAGCCGATGCCTCTTGTATTCATCCATTCGGATATACTTGGAGAGCTTGATGGCCCAGCCAAGGAAGATCGCGTCCAGCGACTTCATCCGCTTTTTCTCGGCTCGACCTGCGGATAGGAGTGCCTTCTCCGTGGAGAAGCGGGGCAGCTTCAGAATGTCTGCCAAGATGAAGAACAGTCCCGCGGCAACAGCCACGCCGAAAAGGAACAGTAAGATCGTCATGTCCGTCACCTCCGATATTCAATGGGCTGGGTCAGCTTGACCACTCTGGCAAAGGAGAGAAAGATAGCGGCAGTACAGACCGCCAGCACCGCCTTGCCGGGTACGGTGGTCATCAAGGCTGCATACCAGTCCTTGTTGAGAAAGTACAGCAGCGGGATATTCAGCACCACCAGCGCCGCCATGGAGATGAATTCCTTGCGGGGCGCGAACACGAGATTCTCCAGCTCCCCATTGATGATGCGCATATCCGAGAGCTTTCCCACAATGGGATTAAGGGTGCTTTTCATGCTGTGGTCATACTGGCAGGCAGAGAGTGCCTCGCACCACTCCCGCCACACCTCATTGTCAATGGCAGACTTCAGCTCCGACAACGCCGCATTCATATCCGGGTCGATGTGCTTGATGCGGGTGAGGAAGCTGCGGAACACACCATGCACGGGCGGGTTCAGGTAGTTGATGTTCTCCTCCACGGCGGTCTGCAGATCCTCGCTGCGGAGGTAAGCCGTGGTGATGATGGAGAGCGCCGTTTCCAGCTCGGCGGTAACAGCTTTCCTGTAGTGTCCAGCCGTGAGCTTGATGTACCAGAACGGCAGGAACATCATGCCGGCCGCCAGCACCGGCACCAGCAAGAGGTTATTCATGATGATGGCGATGCCCGCACCAACGGCAAAGAGCAGCAGGGATGCCGCGCAAAGCACGGGAAAGCGTTCCTCCTTGCCGGTGGCTTGCAGGATCGTCTGCGCTTCCGATATCTCGCGGCGGAAGAGGCCGGGCTTTTTGCGATGGGTGGTCTCGTTGATGTCATCCCGGATGCTTTTGGGCCCGGCAGTCAACCGGCGGAACACACCAAGCGTGAAGTCCATGGGCGAGACGCGAAAGATAAGAAATGCGCCGGTGATCATGCCGACGCACGCAGTCAGCAGCAGGGCTGTCAAGTGGCGTTCACCTCCTTCTCGGGTTTCAAAAGGGCCTGCAGCTCCTCATTAGGCATACCATTTTCCAGCAGGCGTTTGCGCAGACTCACGGAGATCTCGTTCACCTGCGTGTGATGTCCTTCGATGACGAATTTTCCGTCCTCCATGTGATTCTCCTTGATAACATAGCGGAACAGCGTGTTGTAGCGGCGATCCCCATTGGGCAGGATCTCACATTCCATGATCTCCATCATGCGGCGCTGCTTATTTTCCAACTGCTTGCAAAAGACCACGATGGGGTATGCCTCCGTCACATAGCTGAGAAGCGTTTCGTCGGACATATCCACGGCTCGTTTGCAAAGGGACACCATTCGGCGGTAGGTCGCCTCGCAGGAGTTGGAGTGGATGGTGGTCAGCACCGCCACGCCCACGCGGGCGGCCTCCTGCGCGGCATTGGCCTCGGCGCCGCGCATCTCACCCACCACCAGGATGTCCGGGTTGAAGCGCAGGCAGATATCCACCAGCGCGATCTGATCGATCCGCTGACGCTCATTTTCGCTGTCACGAGTCAGGGTGTGGACCACCGAGTTGACCACCTTTCCATTTTCCTCCCGCACCAGCTCCAGCTCACGGGAGCCGTTCTCGATGGTGAAGATGCGTTTGCTGTCGGGGATCGTGGTCAGCAGCCAGCCTGCCGCCGTGGTCTTGCCGGAGGAGGTGGCGCCAGCCACGCAGATGGAGATCCCATAGCGCAAAAATACGGAAAGCCAGTCCAGCATTTCCGCTGTGGCTGTGCCGCTGCGCAGCAGATCCTCACGGCTGAGATTGTGGCGGTTGACGATTCGGATTGAGGCGGCAACGCCCACATCCTCATCCACCACAGGGGACTTCATAGCGGCAATACGGGTGTTGCGGGTCAGGTGTCCCGTGACCAGAGGGCTGGCATTGTCCAGCACCATGCCGGAGGCGTGGAGCATACGACGGATGACGGCGAGCGCATGTTCCGGCGAATCGAAATGCTCTTCCAATTTCTCATTTCTGCCATCCGAATACTGCACTTCAATATCCCGCCACGAGTTGATGTTGATTTCCTCAATGCCGTCGGCGTAGATATAGCGGGTCAGGAAGCCGAACTCCGCCATCTCGGAATAGATGGCGTCCACCAGCTCCGCCTGCGTCATGCCTGCTACGGCGATACGTTGATCCTGCAGGTACTTGGTGATATAGCGCTGAAGCTGCTCTTTTGCATCTTCGCCACCCTGAGAGATTAGGGAGGAATAGGCGCCAGAGATGTACTCCTGTACTTCCTGTAGCACGGAGCTAAAGTCTTTGCCTTCCGTTTCCGGTGTAAAGAACAGATTGTGAGCCCGTCCGACCATGCTGGCATCAGTGTTCAAGGTCCGCTGCGGCGTGTCGTCCACCACAACCGGAACGACATCTAACTCTGGGCTGTCATGGAATCCTAACGCATCTCTTTTTTCTGCGTTTGCCGCAAAGAGCGAAGCACTTCTCTTTGTTCCAAGGGCCATGTCAAAACACCTCCTCGATAATCTTTTCCAACTCCTTGCGGAAGGCTCGACTATCCTTAAGAGAAAGGTCAGAAAACAAATTGCCGGCGAGATACTGCTCCTCCAATTCCTGCGAATAAGGCAACTTGAAGGTCACACTGCCGAGCACTTTGCCAATATGGTCCGCCGCTTGAAAAGGCTTAACATTTGCCGCCACTTTATACTGTTTGTCTGCATCCCACTTGGCATCCTTCAACAATGGAAGCTGACTGGAAAAGTAGCTGATGCTTTTGAGATCGCAGTTAGCAAGGCGCAAAACACTGTCAGCCTCCATCAGCGCTACAGCGGAGAGAATATCGTTTGCAATATAGCTGCCACAGTCCACAATAACATAGGGTGCGATCTGTCGCAGTCCATCCAGGAGCTCTATTGCCTGCTTTTCGGTAAAAGGCGGAATGCTGTACTCATTTTCACCCTTGAGTAATCCCAACATCGTGAGATAGTTGCTGCGCTTGAGGGTGACAAGGTTATGCTTGATGAGATTTTCTCCAATGCGGGCAGCTGCAAGGATATTGCCCAGGGATCTCTCACATTCCAGTTCATCCGGCGAACAGATGCAGGGAAGCATAGGGGCAGTCATGTCGCAGAGCAGAAGAATAACATTCTTCTTTTTGGCGGAAAGCATCTTTGCGATTTTCACCGCCGTTACCGTCTTTCCACTGCCGGGACTGCCCCAAACCGCCAGCATACCGCCACTGTCGTTCTGCTCCTCCGGTTGTTCTCTGTGTCGCGCTGAAAGATGCTGGCCTTTCTGAAATTCATTCCTGTCACCTCACTCTCCGGCTTGGCTGCGGCAGAATCGGCATTTTCGCCCTCCCTCGGGGATCTTCCTCCGGCTCGGCGTACATCTCCTCAATGAGTTCGTCCTGCGCTTCAATGAACTGCTTTGCGCCGTCCGCCGTACCACGATAGACGAGAGACTAAATGGAGCTTGGCGGCCTGCTCCAGCTCCGCCAGCACCTTGGCCTGCTCCGGCAGAACGAGGAAGGTCACGGTAGAGGGCAGCTCCTTCTCGTCACCCTTCGCTTCACCGGTATTGGCGTCATAGCCGGTGCTGGCGGTAACAGAGATGATCTCCACATACTGCAGCTCGGCGGGGATGGTGGTTTCGCCGTCCTCCGGGTAGTCCGCCACGATGACCGATACGATGTCGCCGCTCTGGAGCTTGCCGGACAGTCCTGTTGCGAAGCTCTTGATGGTGACGGAGATGGCCTGCTTCGTGCCATCCAGATTATAGAGATACGCATTCTCGGCGGCAGGCGCGTCCGAGAGCTTGGCGGCGAGAATATAATCGCCAACGGCAAGGTCCGCCTTGGCGTATTTGCCCACCACATTGTCTTTCGCGGTCATAAGACCGGAGGGGAGATTATAGGAGCCGACCTCGGCCGTGGCGACCATGTCCTTGGTGATGAGCTCGCCGGCGTGAATGTCTTTTGTGACGCGGACGATCTCCGCCTTCTGGCTGATGCTCTGATTGAACAGCGGCGTGATGCCGAAGCAGATCACCAGCGCCAGCAGAATGCAGATGACGCCGATGACCGTGCGGTTTTTGAAAATACTCATGGAGCAAGTCCTCCTTATTCTTAGATGATATATGCGGTAAAGAAGCCCGCTGCAAGAAATGGCGCGAATGGATAGCTCTCCGGTGGGCGCTCTTGCCTGCGGATCTTGTGCAGGGCGGCTATTGAAAGGTAGAAAAGGCAGTACAGCACCAGTGCCAGCACCAGTCCGGCGACTCCGCGCAGAAAGCCCAGCAGAAAACCGGAGGCGGCGATGAGGAGCGCATCTCCCATGCCGCCGCGTCCTCTCCGGCTTGCCAGCCAAAATGGGACGGCCAGCGCCAGGCCGAGAAGCCGGGCGGGGCTGAATGGATCAGCCCCGCCCCTGCGATAATGATACTGGAAAGGTCATAGATCTGCCTGTGCCGGAGATCCGTCCATGCCGCGCTCATAAGTCCGGTGAGGAACAGTGTCCCCTGCAGGACAGATGCCACGGATCAGCCGCCCAGCGCGCCGGCGTAGTTGAACATATCCTTGATACGCTGGTTCAGCACGTGGGCATGACCACATCGCCGAACAAAGCGTAGAGGCCCGCCAGCAGCAGAGCGCCCAGCACCACGGCGATGAGGATCTTGACGGCGGTGTCGATGTAGCCCCTCACCGGAGCGGCGGGTGGCGGCAAGGCGGATGGCCTTGGCGCGGATGGAATTGGCGGTGTTCTTGATAAACTTCTTCATGTGATAATTTCCTCCCAATTATATGTTTTATGTTGTGGGTGACTTACATGACCTGCTCCGCGGCGGGAGCATTGTCCGGCTGCTGGGCCTGCCGGAGCGACTGCTCGTAGGCGTTCAGCACCGCGTCGTTGAACTGCTGGCGGGCCTCCTTCGTGCAGGGGAAGCAGATGTCGTGATAGTCCCCATGGTTGTCCTTGTACTGCGGCATGGCGACAAAGGGGCCTTTCTCGCCGCGGATGACCTTCACGCCGCGAATGGCGAATACGCCGTTGATGTCCACATTGGCGTTGGCGAGAGTGTACTTGCTGTCCTTCACGGGATAGACTCGGACATCGAAGGACACGGGGGACCGGCTTTCCTGCGCGGGGCGGGGGTGCTTGCTTTGGTCTGGTTCTTGGGCATTTTTCTTCCTCCATTTCTGATGTTGATATGAAAAAAGCACCCGGCCGGGTGCTCAATTCACGGACACAGCTCTATCTCCTGCCGCGGCGCGAACTCGATCTGCCGGAAGCCGACACGGTCGCAGTAGTAGAACTCGCTGCCGTCGGCGTCGTACAGCTCCAGCACATCCGAGATGCCGATGGGTCTGCCGTCGTAGCCGGGAACCGGGTCGCGGAAGAGCGTGTAGATCTCCTCCGGGTCATTGGTCCCGACCAGACCGTCATAGACTGTTTCGTAGTGCTTACGGTCAGGCTGTCCGAAACGCTCCAGCAGGGCTTCATACGGGATGAAGCGCATATTGATGGGGCTGTCCCGCGTGAGCTGCCACACACGGCAGCTTTTCAGGGGCGGAGCCTCCGGGTCGAAGCGGCCGCCCCTCTGCCCCAGCAGGAGGCGGTCATAGACACCGTCCTCCCAGCGGATGGGAATTGCCTGCTTTTGCAGAAAACGCTCCAGCTCCTGCGTTTGGAACATGGTATCCACCACCGCCTCCTTTCCCGCGATGTATCCGGCAGGATTGCCGTAATAGAGGACGCGGTCATGGTTATCAATGAAGATGCGCTGCACTTATTTCACCTCCGATCATTCCAGCTTCATCTCACCTGCGGCCGGTTCCTCCTGCCGGGGTGCGGTCAGCTCCACGAGCTTCTCCCGCGCCCAGTCCGGCAGGTATTTTTTCGTCCAGCACACCGATGAAATCCTCCCGGTTCCATCTGGCTGTTTCTCCCGTCCGAGAGGCAGGTGGCAAAGACTGCTCGACCACTGGAATGCGGCTCGCATCCAAAGCCGTTCCGGGCATACCAGAGTTGATCCGCC
>VOFJ01000637.1_pt1 | contig 41334 bp, 49 predicted proteins | sample 5384081 | NCBI WGS metagenome assembly VOFJ01 (sample SAMN12384729, study PRJNA508395) | human gut metagenome | isolation source: healthy gut I | host: Homo sapiens
CCAGCTCATCCCGGGTCGGTTCAAAAATTTTTGCGATCTTGGCATCGGTCAGGGTGGCTTTCAGTTCCGCCGCCGTCAGCGCCAGTGTCGCGGCATCCAGTGCCATAAATGTTACCTCGTTTTATCTATAACCCTCTCAGTCGCCTGCGGCGTTGCCAGTTTTTCGGTTTATGCTGAAAGACCTCCCCCTTTCGGGGGAGGTGGCATTGCGCAGCAATGACGGAGAGGGTTCTCTTTTTATAAATAAGTATACGGGTCGCGGTTCTCGGTGCTTACCAGCACCTCTACCTCCGACAGGGCGGTGCGCAGAGCAGCCGCCACAGCGGCGGTCACCGGGAACTCGGTGGCGTAATGCCCCGCCGCAATCAGGGAAAGCCCCAGCCGCTTGGCATCCAGTGCATGGTGGTGGTTGGCTTCGCCGGTCAGCAGACAGTCCGCGCCCTCGGCAATGGCTTCGGCAAACAGACTGCCGCCCGCGCCGCTGATGACCGCCAGCCGGTGCACCGGCTTTCCGGCATCTGCAAACTTCACCTGCACCGCTGTGCCGGTGTCCGGTGCGTTGCACAGGGCTGCCAGCTTACGCTGCGCCAGTGCGGCCAGCTCCGGTACGGTGATGGGGTCGATGTCCCCCACCCGGCCGCAGCCGTCTGCAAAGGCGGTGCGCTGCCGGATGCCGAAAATATCCGCCAGCACATCGTTCACCCCGCCCTCGGCGGCATCCAGATTGGTGTGCATACAGATGGCGGAAATGCCCGCCTGCACCAGCTGATAGGGTACATCGGCGGGACACAGCCGCTTGAGCGGGTCAAAGATGACCGGGTGGTGCGCCACGATGACCGTGCACTGCTTTGCCGCAGCTTCTGCCACCACCTCCGGGGTGATGTCCAGCGTCACCAGCACCCGGTGCACATTGCCGCCGCAGTCCACCAGCAGGCCGGGGTTATCCCAGTGCTCTGCCAGTTCCGGCGGGGCAAGCCGCTGCATTACTTCGTATACCTGCTGTACCGTGGTCATTTCAGTTTCCCTCTTTCAGAATGGCATCCATCTCTGCGGCAAGCGGGCTGCCGTCCGGCACGCCCAGCCGCATCCGTGGCAGCTTTGCCCGCTGCCACGCGGCGTAGCCCGCGCCCTCCGGCCAGCGTCCGGTATCCCCCAGCAGACATTGGGTAAAGGTGGGCTCGGTCACCTTACCGGTGTACTCTGCCGCCATTACCGCGTACCAGCGGCCTGCGGCCTGCACCGGACGGTCGGCAGGGCAAAGCCATGCTGCCACAGCCAGCGGCGCAGCTCGCTGTGCCGGGTGGCGGGCACCATGACAAGGCGCGGCCCGCCCACAGCGGACACCCACGGCGCTTTCTCAATGATCTCCCAGGTGGTCTGGGCCGAAACGCCCGCCAGCACAATGGTTCCCACCTCGCCCGCAGACAACACAGAAAGACCGTCGCCGAGCCGCAGCTCAGCGCGGTCTTTGCATCCTGCATGTTCCAGCGTCTGCTCCGCCTTTGCCAGCGGGCCGGGGCGCAGGTCGGCCCCGATGACCTTCGGGTACCTGCCCGAAGCCGCCAGCACCGCCGTCAGCTTGCCGTGGTCGCAGCCGATGTCGGCCACCGGCTCGCCCGGCCGCACCAGCTCTGCGGCGGCGGTCAGACGCGCATCCAGTGTGGGCAGCACTCAGGCCTTCTTGGCAGCCAGATGGGCGTTCAGCTTCTCCAGCAGCTCGTCGCAGTCCACGCCGTGGACTTCGCAGGCCTCCTCAATGGTCTCGCCGCGGGAAGCCGGGCAGCCCAGGCAGTGCATACCGATCTCCATAAAGTAGGGAGCGGTGGTCTGGTCCATATCCAGAATATCGCCGATGATGGTTTCGCGGGTCACCTGCTTGGGTGCGGTGTGTCCCTCTTTTTTGAGCATATTGAAAATATCAAACATGATAGCTTTTCCTTTCTGTTTTGGGTGAGATACAGTATAACCTACTGTTCCTCTATACTATACCCCAAACCGGGGCAGTTTTGCAAGAGCCTTGGGGAAATCCGCTTACCCCTCCGCCTGATAGTCCTTTTCCAGCGAGAAGCCGCGTCCGCTCACCTCGGTAACGTGGCTCACGATCATAAAACAGGTGGGGTCGATGGCGTGTGCCAGCTTTTCCAGCCTTGGCAGCTGCCGGTTGGAGACGACGCTCAGCAGCACCGACTCCGGCTCCCGCAGGTAGCCGCCCTCGCCGTGCAGGATGGTCACGCCGCGGTCCAGCTGCGCAAAAATGGCTGCGCAGATCTCGTCGGACTTGGCGCTGATGATCTTTACCTCGGTGCGGGTGGTACCCAGCATGAGCACCTTGTCCAGCACGACCGTGTAGATAATGGCCATCACCACGCCGTACAGGGACTGCCGCACCGGGCTGAACGCCGCCTGCGCCGCCAGAATGATAAAGTCGAAAACCATCATGGTGCTGGACACCGGCAGGTGGAACCACTTGTTCAGCACCAGCGGGGGGATATCCATGCCGCCGGTGGAAGCACCGGCGCGGATGGTGATGCCCAGCGAGATGCCGATGCCAAAGCCCGCGAATACGGTGTTCAGCACCAGATCATCGGTCAGTACAAGATTGCCCAGCAAGCGCTCCCACAGCGCCATAAAAAAGGGACTGAGCACCGTGCTTGCCATAGTATTCAGGGCAAAGCGGCGGCCCAGCACCCACCAGCCCAGCAGCAGCATGGCCACGTTGACCACGAACAGCACTGCGGACACCGGCAGTCCGGTGACCTTGTTGAAAGCCAGTGCGATACCGGTAGCACCGCCGGTGATGAGGCCGGAGGGCATCAGAAATAATACCACAGTCAGTGCATACATTGCATTGCCCACCACGATGGACAGTGCGTTGAAGAGCTGCTGTTGCTTGCGTGTTAATTGCGTCATCTTCATCTTCCTTTGTTTATAGTTGAAGTATCTTCTACTATGATAACGAAAATATCCGCATTTATCAAGCCTTCGGCGATAAATGCGGATATCGGGATCGATTTTTAGGGGGTCACAGGGCAGCTTCCGGCTGGGCTTCGTCCTCTTCCATCAGCCGCAGACCGGCGGTATCGGTCACCGGCAGCGAGAACACGATGGTGCCCGCCTTGGGGTTTGCCCCCTCCATAATGGCCTTCATGATGGTGTTCTTCTGGCTGGTGCGGCTGACGATGAGCACCAGCTCCTTTTCGTTCACCAGCTCCACGCCCAGAAAGGCGGCTGCACCCTCCATGCCGGTACCCTTGGCGTGGATCACCGTGCCGCCGCCGGCACCTGCTGCGCGGGCAGCATCCATAATGGTGCCGGTGTAGCCCTGATTTGCGATCACCAGCAGCAGTTCATAGCGGGTATCCTTCAAGGTGCTCTCCTCCTTCCATGTAAGGGGCTGGTGCTCGGTAAGGAACATCAGCGCCCGTTTGCCGCCGATGCTGCTCAGCGGCACAATGAACGCAATGCCGGTGCCCGGCACATCGATCTGCATTTTGCGGCGCAGATCCTTCTGGATCTTCTGCCAGCTTTCTGCCGTTACCACGGCCAGCAGCACCGCCTTTTCGGTCTTTTCCAGCCCAAGGGTGGAAAGCGTCTCCTGCACCGCCGTGCCGGAACCAACGGTGCGCATACTTACCGTTACGCCGTGGCTTTTGTACAGCTGCAAAAAGCCATCGGTAGAGCGGCGGTCGGTGATGGTGATCATCAAAAACAAACTGCTCACGTTCTGCCTCCTTTACAGCTCGATAATGGCGTCATCCGGCAGATCTGCAAACACGGTGGCAAGTACCGCAGCGGGCTGCGCCACACGCGCCTTGCGGGTGCGCAGCTGCGCCACCAACCCCATCATCTGCACGGTGATGAGCGGGGTCATGGCGACCATCGCCACCACGCCGAAAGCGTCGGTGACGATATTGCCGCCCACCGCCACGCAGGCACCCTGCGCCAGCGGTAGCAGGAAGGTTGCGGTCATGGGGCCGGAAGCCACACCGCCCGCGTCAAACGCGATGGCGGTAAACAGCTTGGGCACTACAAAGGAGATGCTGATGGCGAACACATAGCCCGGCACAAGGAACCACAGGATGGAGATGCCGGTCAGCACCCGCACCATGGCAAGACCCACCGAGATAGACACACCTGCGGAAAGCGCCAGACCCATAGCCTGCGCCGAGATAGCGCCATCGGTCACCTCTTCCACCTGCTTGTTCAGCACATAGACCGCAGGCTCGGCCTTGACGATGAAGTAGCCGATGAGCATCCCGATGGGAATGATCACCCAGCGCATCCCGCCGCCTGTCAGCACCTGACCCAGATAGTTACCGGCGGGCATAAAGCCCACGTTTGCGCCGGTCAGAAAGAGCACAAGGCCGATATAGGTATACACAAGGCCCACGCCGATGCGCCCCAGTGTGCGGCGGTCCAGCCGCAGGGCGATGAGCTGAAATGCTCCGAACATCAGCACAATGGGCAGCAGCGAGCGGGCGATCTCGGCCAGATAGGTGGGCAGACCCTCCCGGAACAGCTGCCACAGCTCCACCGAGTCTGCCACCTCCGGCAGAACAGGCGGGATGTAGGTGCTGTCCGCTGCGCGGAACGCGATGCCCAGCGTCAGCACCGCCAGAATGGGGCCGATGGAGCACATGGCCACCAGACCAAAGCTGTCATCTGCCGCGTGGCGGTCGCCTCGGATGGCGGAAACGCCCACGCCCAGCGCCATGATGAAGGGCACGGTCATGGGCCCGGTGGTCACGCCGCCGGAGTCAAATGCCACAGCGAGGAACTCCTTGGGCACAAAGGCCGCCAGCAGAAAGATGAGCCCATAGAACAGCACCAGCAGCTTCGGCAGCGCAACGCCGATAAGCATACGCAGGAAGGCAAAGACCAGAAACAGGCCCACGCCCGCCGCCACCGAGAGGATCAGCGTACCGCTTGGAATAGAGGGCACCTGATCTGCCAGCACCTGCAAGTCCGGCTCCGAGATGGTGATAAGGAAGCCCAGCAAAAAGCCGAGCACGAGGATGAGGGGCAGCTTGCGGCTGCGGGTGATGACTGCACCCACCCGCTCGCCCATGGGGGTCATGCTCATCTCTGCGCCCAGAGTAAAGAACATGATGCCCACCACGATCATGGCAGCACCCAGCAAAAAACACAGCAGGATGCTGGGCGATACCGGTGCTACCGAGAAGCAGAGCACCAGCACAATGGCCACAATGGGCAGCACCGCCTGCAGCGCCTCCAAAAGCTTTTCCCGCAGCTTGGGGAGCGATCGTCTGAGAATGATGTCCACCGCCTTTCGTCTGTATCCTGTTTGTACACTTTTGTGTAAGATATATTTATAGTATACGTTTTTGAGGCCATTCCGTCAATCCACAGAAGGAAAAAACTTGAGCAAGTTCCATAAATTGTAAAAACATTTCATAAAAAGGGGTTCTGAAAAGCCATAGGCTTTTCAGAACCCCAAAATTAAAATAATTATTTTTACGCCTTTTTCGGCTTCAGCCAGCCGTCCACGGCGGCTACCAACGCCTTGCCCCGACGGCCCAGCAGGCGGGGCAGCAGCACCCTCGCCATGGCCCATACGCCCGCAAAGTTGTACAGGATGATAACCAGCGTGATCAGCCCCGTCCACAGCCCGTACAGCGGCGGCTCTGCCAGCAGCACAAAGGCTTCAAATACCAGCACGGCGGCATTTGCCAGCACCCGCGCCGGGTGGACGCGCATCCCGATCATGCGGCGGGCGTCCACCGCACGCAGGGTGAACACCAGCGCAAGGCCAAGGAAGGACGCATAGGTCGCGCCCACAGGCCCCCACCACTTGATGAAGAAGTAGTTCATGATGCAGTTGCTGATGGCACCCGCCATCATGGTGACCATGCTGCGCTGCGACTTTTTGGTCACCACGTACACGCTGTTCATGAACTGGTTGAAGCAGCTGCAGGTGGACGCCAGCACGAGGAACGGCACAAAGTGCCATGCGTAGTAGTAGTTGGACTTCATGACGTGCATCACCGGGCGGCACAGCCAGATGATGCCCGCCGCACAGCAGAACAGCACGCTGGAATAGGTGCGGAAGATCTGGGTAAAGAACCGCGCACGCCCTTCCTCCTCGGTGACGGCGGAAAGCTGCCACGCATCGTAGAAGATCAGACCCAGCGTCGTGAGGATGGTGGGCAGGAAATAGCCGGTGGAGAGCAGGCCGCTCCATGCGTCGCCGCTGTGGCCGTCCAGACCGTTGCACATCTCACGCACAAAGAACAGGTCGGATGCGTTGATGATCCAGAAGCTGATCTGCGCCGGGATCATGGGCAGCGAGAAGTTGAGCATCTGCCGCCACAGCTTTTTGTTGACGCCCTTCAGCTCCACATAGTTCCACAGCTTGCCGGTGAACAGCAAGAACAGCACGCTGGTCAGGTCGCCGCTGATAATGGCCAGCAGATAGCCGTTGGCGCCCCACTTGAAGCTCACCAGATACAGCACATAGAAGGCCATGGTCGCCACGGTGCACAGCACGCCGTCCACTGCCACAAGCTTATTCCACTGGCGGCTGCGCACGAACTGGGTGCACAGGGTGCGCAGACAGCTCATGAGCACATAAATGTAGATCAGCAGGCCGTACTGCGCCATATCCGGCAAAAACTGGGTGACCGGCCAGCACAGCACCAGAATGCCAAAACCGCCCAGAATGGTCAGCAGGCCGTTGGTGAACACCTGCTTTTCGCTGTTGCCCTTGTCCAGACCAAAGCGGATGATGGCGTTGGACATGCCCATGGACACAAAGGGGATGAGCAGGTTTGCGTACTGGCTCAGGATCTTGGACAGACCCAGATCCGAGATCTCCGCCATGGCGTAGGTCAGAAAGGGCTGTACGATCAAAGTGAGCAGCTTGGACGAAAAGCTGGAGATCGCAAAGATCAAAGTATTGCCGGCAAGCTTTGAATATTTATCGCCGGTCTTTTTTTCGTTTTCCAAGGGAATTTCCCTCCGTTTTTACGATAGATTATCTTTTCAGCAGCTCCCGCCGGGCTTTCCAGTCCGGCAGCAGCTTTTCCACCTCTGCCCAGAAGGCTGGGCTGTGGTTCAACTGCAAAAAGTGACAGTACTCGTGTACTACCACATAGATCTGCGCCGCAGGAGGCTGGTTATACAGCTGCAAGGCAAAGGTGATCTGCCGCTTAGCCGGGCAGCACACGCCCCAGCAGCTTGTCATGCTGCGCACTTTCAGGATAGGCTTCTGCCCGCCCAGCACCCCGGCAAAGGCCGGGTAGACCTTATCGCTCATGGCGGTAAAGTAGGCCAGCGCCGTGGCTTTATCCGGCAGGTCGGCGTTGTCCTTGTTGAGCTTCGTGATATTCTTCACCCGGGTATCCCGGATCCACTGGGCGTTTTGCAGCACAAAACGGTCAGCCTGCTCCAGACTGGCCGTCAAAGGGATGCTTACCATCACGGTGCCGTTGCTGCGCACCCGCAGATGCAGCTGCTTTACCTTTTTGCGCACCAGCTCGTACTGGATGCCCTCCACGCTGCGCAGCTGGGTGCACGGCTTTGTCGGCATCTCAGGCCTTGCTCCGCATCAGGCGGCCAAGGGGCAGCTGCGCCAGCACCACGGCGGCAAACAGCAGCACGCAGCCGGTAGATTCCCGGAAGGAGAGGTTCTGGTGCAGCAGCAGCCAGCCGCCCAGGGCGCTGAATACGCTTTCCAGACACATGATCAGGCTGGCAACGGCGGGATTCAGGTCCCGCTGACCTAAGATCTGCAGGGTGTAGGCCACGCCGCTGGACATCACGCCGCAGTACAGGATGGGCCCGGCGAAGGTGACAAACTCTGCCATGGCAGGCTGCTCGAACAAAAACGCCGCCACGGTGCTTTCCACCGACACCACAAAAAACTCCACAAGGCTCAGGCGCACGCCGTCCATCTGCGGGGAGAAATGATCCACCGCCATGATCTGGAAGCTGAACAGCACCGCGCACAAAAGCAGCAGCCCATCGCTGCTCTGGATGCTGCCAAAGCCGTCCTTCATGCACAGCAGATACAGCCCCACCACGGCAATGGCCATGCTCACCCACAGCTGTGCGCTGCCCTTGCGGCCCAGAAACAGGCCGAACACCGGCACCAGCACCACATACATGGCGGTCAGGAAGCCCGCCTTTGCGGTGGAGGGGTCCAGCGTGATGCCCAGCTGCTGCGCCGCGCTGGCTAAAAACAGCAGCGTGCCGCACACAAGCCCGGCTTTCAGCAGCAGCTTGCGCTCTGCCGTCGTTTTGGGCTTGCCGTCCGGCCTGCCCTGCCGGTGGTGCAAGGCGTCAAACGCCTTGACCGTGGGGATCAGCACCAGAACCGCCATCCAGCTGCGCCCTGCCAGAAAGGAGAACGCGCCCATGCCGGAGCCGGCGCTCTGCGCCACAAAGGCTGTGCCCCAGATCAGGGCGCACAGCATCAGCAGCATTGAATTTTTCGTCTGGTTCGTCATCCGGCAATGCCCTCCACCTTCATCAGGCCGTACAGGTAGTACCGGCTGGAATCATAGGAGATGGTCACGCGGTACTGCGCCGCTGGGTCCAGCCCGGAAATGGTGCAGCGGTAGTCGGTGCCATCGGTCTTGACGTAGTAGGTGCTGTCCGGCACATACTCTGCGCCGCCGTCCACCTTTTTCCACAGTGCCACCTTGAACTTCTGGGTGCCCTCGGCGGTGCCGCAGGCCATGATGTTCAAACTGCCGCCCGGCACGGTAAAGTAGCCGGTGTTGCGGCTCCAGATGCCGTTGAACACCGCGTACAGGCAGCCGTCTGCGGTGGCGGTGGCATACTTTGCCGAGGCATCCGCAATGCCCTGAATGATCAGCGGGTCGGTGGTGGCTTCCGCCCAGCGGGTGGTGTCCTCCTCCTGCACTTCCTCGGAGTGGCCTGTCACCTTCTGCGCTACCTTTTTCAGGGTCTCCTTGCAGCCGGTCAGGCTAAGCACCATCACCGCCGCCAGCAGCAGTGCCAAAAGCTGTTTTTTCATCTTCATAGCTTTCCTCATAGAAACAAAGAAACTTTTCTTTTTCGTGCGTCTCTGCCAACAGACAGATACAGGGTAAGTATACCGCATTTTGCCGCTCTGCACAAGATACCTGCATTTATTTTGTGCGGTTTGCCGCCTGTTTCTGCACAAATTTTCACGGATTCAGCGCCCGCAGCGCTGCACACTCGGCCTCGGCCAGTGCGGGAGCCTCCGGCCCGAACAGACTGCCGTAGCGGTACAGTGCCCAGCCGCCCGCCGCCTGCTGCCGTAAGTCCTTTACCTGCGCCGCCAGCGCGCTGCCGGTGCTCCAGCCAGACACGCTGTCCGGGTTCGCGCCGCCGTCCCCGGTGCCCACCCGGTACGCGCCCAGCCCGAAGTACAGCGCCACATCCCCCGCCCGGGGGTAGCTAAGCCACGCCGGGACGATGTTTTCAAAGGCAAAGCGGGTGCTTCCGGATTGCAGGGTAAAGCCGTAGCCCCAGTACACCTGCGGGCAGAGGTAGTCAATGACCTTTTCCTCCCCCGCCCGCCGCCAGCCATGCGGTCACATCGCTGTACTGCTGGTCGAGGTCGTTGTCCGGGTTGCCCTGCGGGCTGATGCCGAACCGCAGGGTGGGGTCTGCCGCCTTTACCGTGCGGTGCACCTTCGCCACCAGCGCGGTAACGTTCTGCCGCCGCCACGCGGCAAGGTCGGCTGCACCGCTTGCCGCAAACTGCGCCGCGTCCACGGCGGCGTCGGTGGTGGGGTAAAAAAGTAATCGTCAAAGTGGATGCCGTCCACCGGGTAGTTCTGCAAAAAGCTCTGCCACCCCCTGCACCACATAGTCTGCGGCGGCGGGCACGGCGGGGTTCAGGTACAGCCCCTCCCCGGCGGTGCATAGCCAGTCCGGGTGAGTGTTGGCCAGATTATTCTCTGCCAGATTCGGCGGCATGGCCGCTGAGGAGCGCAGGCGGTAGGGGTTGACCCACGCTTCCACCCCGATGCCCCGGCGGTGCGCCTCGGTCAGAAAGACATCCAGCGGGTCAAAGCCGGGGTCCTTGCCCTGCACCCCGGTGCACAGATGGCTCCACGGGAACAAACTGCTGCGGTACAGTGCATCCCCGAAGGGGCGCACCTGCGCCAGTACGGTGTTCAGTCCAAGCCCGGCGCAGTTATCCAGCAGCTGCGCCGCCCCGGCGCGGAAGGTGTCCTCGGTGGAGAAATCCAGCAGCGCCCAGTCCAGATAACTCACCCACACCGCCCGCCACTCCCCGGCGGGCAGGGCAGGGTTGGGTGCCGGGGGTGTATCCTGCCCGGAGGCGGCAGTGTGGTCTGCATCACTTTTCTGCCGCAGGTACCAGCCCCGCCGCAGCACAGGCGGCAACGCCCGCCCCGGTCAGAAAGGCTCTGCGGCCAAAGCGGCGTTTTGCCTTGGCTTTAGACGTCCTGCGGCGCGCTGGGTCACAGGGTCTCCTCCTGCGTCTTATACAGGGTAAGCCCCGCCCAGCCCCGGGCGCAGGTCAACAGCACGAACATGATATTCGTCCAGAAGGCAAGGCCGCTCATGCCCGCGTACTTGGTCAGCATCCAGAACACCAGCCGCAGCACCTCGGCGGCGCTCACCAGCTGCAACTGCCGCTGGATGGGCTTGCCGCGCTCGTACTCGGTGGCAAGCAGCGCAGGCCACACCAGCGCCGAGCAGATATCCCCCGCCCAGCCGCTGGCACCCAGCTTGCTGAGCATCAGCACCACGAACACGCCGGTGTAGTTGCGCTTTTCCCTTGCCGGTGCGCCCTTTTGCGCCGCCAGAAACAGCACCGCGATGCCGGTAAGGCAGAATACGATCATTTCCAGCCCGGAAAAATCCATTCCGCCCAGCACGGCAAAGCCGCCCAGCATGGACACTGCCGCTGCAGCCAGCAAAAAGAAATACCATGTCTTGCGTGTAAATTTAAGCTTCATGAAGCCCTCCCCCGGGCGTTTGCGCCCGGTTTGCAGAAAAATTTAAAAAAGAATTGTAAATATTATAGCACAAACCCCCGCAGGTTGTGTTACAATAAGGAAAACTCTTTTGGGGAGGGTCTTTCCATGAACGCTGTCGTTTCCGTCTGTCTTTTGGCCTGTGCGCTGGGCATCATCGTGTACCTGCTCTCCCGGCGGGAGACAACCCGCCGCAGCCAGTACGGCCCCGCCGGCCTGTCCGAGTTCCGCACCGGCCTTGCGCTGGACGAGTGCTTTGACCGTCTGGACACCCGCAGCGACACCGACCTCTTTGCCTACGAGTGCCGCCGGGAGAACGACGGCAGCTTTCTGCTGCACCTGACGCTGCACCAGCCCAGCCAGCAGCCGCTGGACACTTTGTACACCCTGCGGCTGGACCCCGGCCGCCAGACCGTGGTGACTTTGATCTTTATCCGGGAGGCCTTTGGCTACAAAGAGCCGCTGTTCCCGCCCGCCATGCTGGACGAATTTATGCTGCAAAAGCTGGATGCCCACCGCACCAAATGATTTTTGCGGAAAATGCTTTCCTTTTTGCGCGGTTTTTGTTATACTAGTGCGTGTTGCAGCAATGCAGCACCCCTGCGGGCCAGTAGCTCAGCTGGTCAGAGCTGGCGGCTCATAACCGCCAGACCTTACCGTTTCCACCTTTTTCAAACAGCGTTTTTCCGTTGTTTTTTGGTTTGCTAGTGGCTTAAAAATCGGACTTGGGTATTTTCTGGGTACGAAAGCCACTTTACAGATCTTTGAAACAACGTCATAAGGGCCATTAGCTTAACGGTTAAAGCCGGCGGCTCATAACCGCTCCAGTGGGGGTTCGAATCCCTCATGGCCCACCATACAGTTCGTACTCGAACCCGATTCTTTATGAAAAAGGGTTCGGGTACGTTTTTTGTTTATCGGAGGTTTGCGTTTGCGACAGCAACAAACACCCCAGTGGGGTGTTTGAGCAACAGAACGGTCTGCGTTAGCAGATGGAGGGGCTTTGCCCCGACAAGTTCTGCGGCGAGAGTATGCAGAGCGGTAAACGAGCAAAGGCAGGGTATCACTGTGACGGTGATATCCTGCCTTTTGCTTTGTGGAATCAAGTTCGCTTTGTGCGAACTTGGTCATCACCCTATATGACGCATTGGGGCAATCGCTGTGTACGTGCGTACCGGGAGAGCGTGTACACCTCTGGCAAGGTGTAACACACTAGACTTTGTGCCAAAGTCTGTGTGCCAAGGGGTCAAGCCCCTTAGAATCCCTGCGGAGCGTGTACGCACGTACGCAGAAAAATGGCAAAAATTTCACTATATCGGGGTGTTCTTTCATGGTGGAGTGTGGTATACTCGGCTTAGCCCAGTAAATCGGAGTTTGACGAGGTAAAAAGAATATGAATGGAAAACATCTATTTCTTACATCTGCAGGGTTGACCGATAAGATGAAAGAGAAATTCTTTGATATTATTTGGAAAGTGTCCGAAGGATGTGAAAGTGCTTTATATTCCAACAGCTGGCATTGAAACAGATGGTGCAAGAGAGTCGCTTGCAATATGTTTTCATGAACTCTTTCTAATGGGAATTCAGTACGAAAATATATTAGTGTACAATCTGGAATTAATTCTTTCAAAAGACTATCAAAGAACCTATTCTTCGTATGTTACAACCCCGTTTATGCTTACAAGGCTATTAACTTTTGAAGAATTAAACCAATTTGATGCTGTTTTTGTCAGTGGTGGTGATGTATCTGTGCTTTGTCGTGAAATGTCTAGAACTGGTTTTGATAGAATACTTAATAATGCAATTAAAAACGGACTTATATATGTCGGAATCAGTGCAGGAAGTATGTATGCGGCGGGGAAATTTAACAGATGGATTACATATTATTGACAATCCTATTATCCCCCATTGGAATGGTTCTGAAACAACAGTATTACCGAACGGCAAAGATGAGATTAAGCTTGCTGATGGGAAAAGCTGTTTATGTAGAGGATAATTACATGAGTGTAATATGATGCACATGTAGGATTAGTCAAATTCCAGTTTGCCGTACTCGTTCCAGCAGGGTTTGGGGCAGGCACGCCCCAACAAGAAGCTGTCCCAAAGTGGCAAGAATTTTCAAGAATTGAAAATTTGTGGCCACGGGACGATTCTTGCTCTCCCCTTTTTCGCTGCGTTTCGCAATTTTCACATTTCAATCTGCTCGCAGATTGTTGACAAGCTGCGCTTGACCCGATACTATAAAGGCAAGTCGAATACGCGCCAAGGAGGTGCAACCATGACCGCCGTGATCTACGCCCGCTATTCATCCGACAGCCAGCGTGAAGCGTCCATTGAGGGGCAGCTGCGCGACTGCAAGGACTACGCCGAGAAGAACGGTATCACCGTGGTCGGCACCTATATCGACCGTGCCTACTCTGCCAAAACGGATGACCGCCCAGACTTTCAGCGGATGATCAAGGACAGCGGAAAGAAAATCTTCGACGTAGTTCTGGTCTGGAAGCTGGACCGCTTTGCCCGGAACCGATTCGATGCCGTGAACTACAAGTACCAGCTGGAAAAGAACGGTGTCCATCTGGTGTCTGTCATGGAACCCATTTCGCAGGGACCTGAAGGAATTATGGTGGAAAGTATGCTGATTGGCATGGCGGAATACTATTCCGCCGAGCTCGCCCTGAAAGTGGCGCGCGGTGAGCGCGAAAACGCCCTCCAGTGCAAGTACAACGGCGGTGTGGTGCCGCTGGGCTTCACCATCGGCAAGGAGGACAGGCTGTACCATATCGACCCGGAAACGGCTCCCATCGTGCAGGAGATCTTCACCCGGTACGCCGACGGCGAACCGGCTGAGAAGATTGCAGCATCCCTGAATGAGCGCGGCCTGCGTACCCGCACCGGGAAGCCGTTCGTAAAGAACAGCTTCTTCCAGATCTTCCGCAACCGCCGCTACATCGGCGAATACCGCTACAAGGACATTGTGACGCCGGGCGGCATTCCGGCTATTGTTGACCAGGATTTGTTCGACCGGGTGCAGCAGCGTTTCGAGCAGAACAGGATCGCCCACGGTCGGCCTGCAAAAGAGGATGTGAGCTATCTGCTGACCACTAAGCTGTTCTGTGGCAAGTGCGGCACGCTCATGGGCGGCGAGAGCGGCACCAGCCACATGGGAAACACCTACTATTACTACAAGTGCGGCAACGCCAAACGCCACGGCAAGGCGCACTGCGACCTGAAAGCTATCCGCAAGGAGCCGCTGGAACGGTTCGTGGTGGACACTGCCATTAAGGTGATTTTCAGCGATGAAATCATCGAACGGCTGATAGATTTGGTCATGGAAGCCCAGCAGAAGGAGAACACCCGGCTGCCTGTCCTGAAAGACCAGCTCAGGGACACAGAGAAGCGGCTGGCAAACCTTCTGGAAGCCATTGAACAGGGCATCCTGACCCCCCGACCACCAAGCAGCGGCTGGACGAACTGGAAGCCCGGAAGGAAGCCCTGAACACCAGCATTCTGGAAGAAGAGCTGAAAAAGCCAGTCCTGACCCGCGAATGGATGCGGTTCTGGCTTGAAAAATTCCGCAAGGGTGACATGAGAGACATGGAGCACCAGCGGCAGATCATTGATACCTTTGTCAACTCGGTCTACGTCTTTGACGACCGGGTCGTGCTCAATTTCAACTTCACGGACGATTCCAAAACCATCTCCCGTGAAGAGGTGTTGGGTTCGAGTGCTGTGGAGAATGCTCCACCAAAAAAGCACGAAGGTTTCGGCCTTCGTGCTTCTTTTTTACTCATTCGTACAGTTCCTTGCTCATCTGATTGCGGATTTCTTTGCGCCGCTTGTCATAGACCTGTGTATAGATTGCAAGGGTCGTGCTGGGCTGTGCGTGTCCCGCTTCGGCTGCGACTGTTGCCACGCCGATTTCCGGGTTGGACAAGAGGATACTCACAAAAGTGTGCCGGAACATATGAGGATGCAGCCCTTCAATGCCTGCCCGCTGTCCGATCCTGCGAACCAATGCGCCATAGCTGTCCGGGTTGATAGGAAACCCATGGTCATTGCAGATCACAAAGTCCGTTCCCCGAAGGGCAAGGAGCGAGGAAGCATACTTGGAACTTTTCTTATCAAGGCTTTTCTGCCAACTCCCTCCCATCAATTTTTTCTGGGACTTCCAATACTTATAATATTCTTTGAGGAAGTCCATGTACTCCGGTGCAACGTCCACATCACGGATGTTGCTTTCCTTTTTGTAGTAGTCAACTGGTAGCCGTAATCTTTGAATACCAGAAGCGATTTAGAAATATGTATGGTGCATTCTTCAAAGTTGACATCTTTCCATGTCAGTCCAGCCAGTTCGCCACGGCGCACACCGGAATTGAGCAAGGACAGAACGATTACCTGTTCCAGCATGGAACTTTCCTTTAAGGTGTCCTGAAGCTGCTTGATTTGCTGCTTCTTAATAGTGTCTACCGACCTGCTCCGGCTTCCCAGTGCAGGAATCTTGTGCATAGGATTCTTCACACCGTAATTTTCATCCGCATATTCCAGTGTAGAACGAATGAACAGAGCGTATTCTCTCATGCTCTTTCTGGTCATAGATTTTGCAATGGTTTCCACATCAAAAGCATCGTCCACTTTACAGCCCAGCGCAATCGCCACCTGTTCTGCTGTTTTAATATCGACTGTTTCGCTGCGAAATGCCTTTTCAATGGTTTTTGCTCCGCAATCGCATCTCTTAGCCAGCTTCGGGCAAGATTCCTTTTTCATTTCCAGACCACGCTGATTGATAACAGCATGGGTGCGGCATCGTGCGCCGCCATTTTCGATCTGTTCCAGAACCCAATCACAATCCACCTTTTTGATGGAATCAACGGGCTTCTGTGCAAACTCAGGGAATTGCTGAATCTTCCGAAGGTAGTTTTCCTTGCCCCTCGTTGTGTTCGCCTTATTACGATGGCTGTCATAATCGCCCCTCTAAGCGAGCAGAAGGAGCAAGTCTTGCCTTTTTGGATTCTATGTACTCCTGCGCCACTACTGCAAAGGTCTTTCCTGTGCTGCTGGCTTCTTTATCGGCCTTTTCCTGTTCCAGCCGTTCAAATTCGGCAGCGGCAGCTTTCGCAGCAGCGTTGCGCGCACGAGCGTTTTTCAGTTCGGTGGGATCAAAATCGAACCGACCATAACGGCGTTCGATTTTGCCGTTCACCAGAACATTTGCGATGAGTTTATAATAACGGGGCTTCTTTTTTAGGTTCTCGCAATTCAAACGATGCCATATATTTACCGTCCTTTCTGTGTGGTGGTTATCTCTGTCACGATGAGTATAGCAGTTCAGGCGGTTAATTTTTAGGATGTCGCAGTTTATGCCCGCATCCTTGACAAATCACGAAGTTGTCGTTCCACCGTTGAAGTAGTCGGCCATCTTTCCAAGGTTGATATACCATTTAATGCCCGACTGAAATGCCATGCCCGCGCGCACTTCCCGGCAAAGGCGGCGGATGTAATATTCAGGCAAGCCCATACGCTGACTTGCCTGCTTGATGCTGACGATCTGCGGCAGGACAACTGCTTCGCTCTGGATCTCCGGCGATACCATCACTTTTTCATTCATTGGCATTCCTCCTGTCCCATTCATTGATTTCCAAACTGTTCATCAGGGCTTCTTCGATCCGGCGCATTTCATACCGTGTAGTCTGCCCTAGAAAGCGTTGTATGCGGCTTTTGTCTATCGTGAAGATCTGTTCCATTTGAACCACAGACGGCTTCTCAAAGGCCGTATTATGGGCTATCAGAACGTGTGTGGGTTGGTATTTTTTTCTCGGTGCGGGAAGTCACTGTCGCCACAATAAGGGTAGGCGCATAGCGGTTTCCTACATCGTTTTGCAGAACCACCACAGGGCGGGTGCCGCCCTGCTCGGAGCCGATATGCGGCTCCATGTCTGCATAGTAAATGTCCCCTCTGAGGTATTTCCAGTCTTTTGGTATGATAGCGATCAGACCTCCTATCCTTCTATATGTAGCAAAAGCCGCCCGTTTATGGCAGGCGGCTCTTGCTAGAAAAAGGAGTATGCCTAGAAAGGCAAGAATGTTACTGCTTGATGGGAAGATTGAAGCGGCGGCTGGCACCGTTGTAGGTGCGCAGGATCAGCATCATATATTTGTAGCTGACCGTGCCGCTCAGAGATTTCTCGTCGTTTACCAACGTCATGGGATGAACAGTGTGCAGCCGCTTGACCAGACGCTCCGGGTCATACTCGCCCTGATACAGAGCCACAAAGCGAACCATGCCCTGCAGGATGCCGGAGCGGAGGGAATCGGGGTCACCCTCCCAGCCCTTTGCCAGCATGGTCAGGGCTTCTTTGTAGAGGTCTGCGCCGTAGGCTTTGTACTCCTTGAAAGCCGTGCGGATGCAGATAATCTTCCACGGGGCACGGTAGCTGTCCAGACCGAGCTGCAGACCGGTGCTTTCGGTGGCTTTCACGAATGCGAGAGATTCCGGGTCTTTGCCCACCAAAGCGGCGCGCAGTTCTGCGCCAGCGGTCAGCGGCGTGGAAACGCCCGTCTGCCGGGAAAACAGCATGGCTTCTTCTTCCTCTGTCAGTCCCTCATACACCTTGCAGATGATCGGAAGATCCTGCCCGCCGTTCATCGCCCGACGGGTCACGATGGTATGCTGACCGTCAAAGACGAAGTAGTGACCGTCCCGGTAGCTGACCTTGGGCGGGTTGGCGATCAGCTCGGTGAACTCAGCCGACATCTTTTTCGACATTCAGGATATTCAGTTTGCGCTGATATTCCGCAGGGATTTCGAGAAAGGCACTGTTGATGACCTTTTCCTCGTAAGGCCGCTGAGCGAAAAGAGCTTCGATGATGGCTTCATCGGTGATTTCGGGCATGATCTCAGGCATGGTGCTGACGCAGTTCATATTTTTCATAGCAGTTCCTCCATCTTATCTTCCAGATTATTCAGGTAATCTCTTAGCTTCTGAATCGTTCGTCCTACGGATGCACGGTTCTCTGCATCGGACAGAATGTCGGGATATTCCCGGAAAACGCTTTCCCAGCGGCGCATCATACTGTTGGCGGCTCCCGATACTTCGCAAAGCATCGCTGTACCATCGGCAAGTCGTTTGGGTACATAGCGGCTGTTTGCGATTTCAAGAATCTGCTGACGGTCAATTTTCAACGGTTCATTCACTCTTTGTGGAAAAGTCTGCTCCTGCGGAGCCGGAGTGTGAACCAGTTCTTCGTCCGTGGATTCTTCCTCGGATGTACTGGAATCGGAAAGCGGTTTGGCTGCTGGGGGCGGTGTTGTTTCGACAGCCGCGGCTTTCTTCTGGTCTTTGGGTTTGCAGATTTCAGCCACCAGTGCCGGACGTTCTTCAGGAGGTGCGCGGGCAACGGATGCGATCTCGGCAGCCGTTGGTTTCACCTCGCCGGAAAGAACTTTCTGGCGGATGCCGGGAACAGCTTCTTCAGCAGCATCTACGCCTTTGGAAAACTGTTCGGCTCTTTTTACAAAGCTGTCATTGACACCGTTTTCTGTGGCGATACGTTTTCGGGTAAGATGTTTGTCGATCAGTGGGCCGTTTTGGCCCACTGATTTTGCCGCCGAACTTTTCCGATCACCGCCGTTAGCGCATTTTTTTTCTGCTTCATACTGTTTCCCGATGAGGTACTTCTTCTGTTCCGGTGTGAGGTTGCGCCGCCCCAGCTGGTTTTTGCAGATCCAGATGATGGCTTCATAGCGACTTGCAAACTCCTTCTCGTGAACGGTGAAAGGGATTTCCGGGTGCTTCTTGGCGATGGTGTAGCGGTTGTGCCCATCCACGATCAAGCCCCGCCATACGATGATAGGGTTGATGATACGGCCATCTCGCAGGATATTGGCTTCGAGCTGGTTCAGCTCCTCAAAAGTGAGTGGCGGGATCTTGCCCTGAAACTCCGGGTCAATTTTAAGCGCATTCAGATTCATCATCGAACCGTCCCTTCTTAAAGTAGGTGGATTTTCGGGCTGCTGGGCTGGATGTAGTAGTCGTAACCGAAGTTGGTCTGGCAGTAGGTGCAGGGTTCCTTGGTGAGCTGGTAGGGGTCTGCACGGCGAACACGGATGCCACGGGTGTTCCGAAAGGCATTCAGGCAGCGGGGGCAGAGGGTGGTCAGGGTCGATTCGTCAGTCTTGTGGGTAAAAGTACGGCTCATAATCAATACCTCCGTGTCATCAGAATGAATATTCGGTATGGAAAAAAGCCCACTGCCTTGATTCAGAAGAATCCCGGTGGTGGGCTTTGAAGTTTTGCTTTAAGTTTTTCCAACCTATTTGTCCTCGACGCCCGTTGGATTTGGAATGCACCTCGGTAAGTGGGGACTTGCACCCACACTCCACATTGGCTTCTTCAGCCACCCCGTCTTCTTTATGACCGGGCCGCGAGTTACGGAAGTTTCATTATTTTGTCCGAGGGAATGATATTCAGTTTTCAAGGTACGCTTTACAGCTTTGGGCTTTTCCCCGTCTGAGGTGTTGCCCTTGCTGTGACCATAGTGTACCTGAAAACTGAATGCTTTTTTAGGAGGTCGTACCTCCGGTTGTTTGGCTTGAAAAACCGGAAGTAACGCTTCCGGTTTTGATGTAAAAACAACGCTGAACCGATATTTCGCTTTTTGCGAATAACACGATAAAATCGAAATTCTTCAAAAAAGTTTTTTGAGTACAAAACAAAAAACGCCCCACTGAACAAGCAGCGCAAAATGCTGCCTGCCCAGAGGAGCGTAATTTTATATAGAGTTAAAGTTCTTCAGCGATTGCAGACAGTTTCTGCGTAATACGCTGCAATTTCAAACGGAGCTTTTGATTTGTCAAACGCTTTTGCTGCAACTGGTTTCGTAAGATTTCTTCTTGGTCAGATAACGACTTTCCCATAATCAAATGATCCAAGGTTACATCAAAAAATGCAGAAATCTCGATGAAAAGGTCAATAGAAGGAATATACTCCCCCACTCTCAAGACTGCGGAGGTGGCGGTCGCTGACATTCAAGCGGACGGCCAGCTCTTCCTGCGTCATGTAGCGCTCTCTGCGTAGTTTTTGAATACGCTTTCCGGTGCGGAACTGATCATAATACATCATATGCCAGCCCTCCGACCACGGAGCAACGCAGCCACAAGCTGCGCCATAAGGTCGGAGTGCAAAGATACGGTCGGCGGCGAACCAAGTTTTGGTTGCCGGGGCTCGGTTTGTACTCAATCAATCTACTTTTCATGTTTCTTCGTCCTTTCTTTGTCGATGATGGCAAGGCGGGCGGAGCATGAAGAACGCACAGTGCGCTCTCCATGATAGAGAAAAAAACATCTCTATACTATATAGGACAAAAAACGGCAAAAAGTTAGGGCTCAATCATAAAAGTTGAAGAAGCTGCACCTTTCCCGGAGCTTACATAAAGCAGATTCAATACATTCTGAGATGCTTCCGACTGTCACACCCTCATTTTGAGCAATATCTGGCATTGAAAAACCACGATAATAATAATCGTAGCAACGCTTTGCCTGTTTGGGTGTCAACGACATGATTGTTTCATAAATATTGATAGAGAGCTGCTGTTGCTCGACTGCATCCATGAGAGTAGGTGCCTGAAAAAAAGAACACACTGTTTCACAGGAAAATCCGGGTCATCCAACGAATGATACGCATGGTGTCGGCTGATCTTCCGGAGCAACGCATCCTCCTGACGCTTCAAATCAGCAAGTAGCTGGTGGATTTCTTCTGAAACTTCAACAAGAAAATCTTCGGTATAGGTGGTGGGATAATGTTCTTTCAAGTTAATCGCAGCCATAGACTTCCTCAATTCCGGTTGGGTTGTTAGCGAAATCGAATCAAGGGGGAGTGTAAGTACTCCTATTGAATCTCCTGCTCAAGCTCATCAAATAAAGGGCAGGAGAAGAAATATCCAAGGGTGATTCCGAGGACCATCACAGAGCTTCTTGATTGTCCCAATAGAAACACTATGCCGGGACGAGTTAAGCATACTATAAACAGTAGATGGCGTAACGCCAGAACGGACGGCAAGCTCATTTGGACGAATTCCCTGTTGATCGCAAAGTTCTTTGAAACGAATCGCCACAGCGTCTTTTTACAGACAGCTCCACAATATCTTTTACTATCATGCTTGGCCTCCTTTGCATGATAGTAACGGATATTGTGAATTTTCGTGTACGCACCTGCGTATATTGACGAAAGATTGATAATATTTCATCAATATACGCAGATAATGCGAACTTTCTGTTGCAATTTTAACTATATAGAAATATACTTATAAGTATATCAAACCATTCCACTGTATAGGAGGACATTATCATGGCAAGACCCAAAGGGAGCAAAAAATAAGACCGTCACCAGAAAGACCGTGGTTGATTATGCAGCAGTCATTGCAGAAAAGGCCGCTGCGAAAGAGAAAATCGAGTCTGAGAGGTCGCTGCAATGATTGCCAACATTGACGATCTGAAAGCACAGCTGAAAATGAAAAAAGACGAGCTGAAAGCAGCTACCAAAGAGCTGACTAAGGCTGAAGCAAAGAAAGCTGCTATCGAGAAAAAAGCTGCTGAAGAAGCCAAAAAGGGCGAAGCCGAAGATGTGCTGAAAAAGCTGCTTGCCAGCGGTATGACCGCCGAAGAAATCCTTGCCAAGCTCCAGTGATTGCAATACGGGCGCAAGCAAACGTGTCTGCCCGAACTGCGGGCGCAAAATGAAGCAACAGTTCATAGGGCTGTACCACTGTAGGTGCGGAATGAGCTGGAAAAAAGATATTGGCTTCTTTGAACGTACTCCAGACATGGTTTTTGCATTAGAGCGCAAGAAGGTTGGCACGAAGGTAAAACAGCTTCCAGTAATACGCTATAAATAATAAGAACGCTCATCAGTTTTCAGGCTGATGAGCGTTCTGTCGTTCTATCGTTCTATCGTTTTTTATTCGTAGGGTATCAGGAAAGGTTTATGAAGATTTCAAAAAACAAGTTAAGTCTGTTGGTTATCAGGTTGGTTCTTAGATTCACAATCTGGAACTTTATCCTGTTTTATAGCTACATAAATTTCAATTCTTTCCGGCATGGGCTTCTCTGTCTCCGACGTTCCCTCGGAATTTTCTTCAGTTTCAAAGTTACAGCGTTCAAACCTGTATGCAATATCGGGCAAGACGGTAAACCTGCTAATGAGTGTCAATAGTCCGAACAAAAAAATCAGAAAAAAAATTATTGCCGGATGCAGTTAAGCATTCGGCAACTTTAATAAGCCGACAGCACAGCTTGTCAGCTGAAAATCATCGTAATGGTTCATCAGAAATCATCAACAGGCATCAGAAGATGGCTGGGAACGCAGAAATTCAGTAACACGAGCGTAATAGACCCGTAGGAACTTGGCACTTCCTGCGACGGTATAAACGTAATAATGCTTTCCTTCGGAACGCTTTTTGTCCATAAAGCAGTAAACAGCATTTTCCGGGTTTGAGCGTGTTAAAATAATATTCGATACAATAAAAATAGTTCGCCTCAGATGCGGTGAACCTCGTTTAGAAACATGGCGTGACTTGGATTCAAATGTACCAGACTGGAACGGTGGTGCATCAATACCAGCAAAGGCTACCAACGCTTTCTTGTTTTTGAACCGCCGAACATCACCAATTTCGGCCATAAGAGCAGGCCCGGTAATGGGTCCGGCTCCTTCCATCTGCATCACAACCTCGTATTCGGGGAGCATTGCAGCCAACCGCTGCGTTTCAAGCTGGGTGCTTTGCTTGGCCTCGCAAACGGCATTCAGGCTTTTACAAGCCTGCGTGATCAGCATCTTCGTACTTTCGCATTTCGGAAGAGTAGCCACGCCCTCCTGTGCAAGCAGATAGATTTTGTGAGCGGTATCTGTACGGAACTTGTAGTTTTTTCGTTTGCACCATCCCCGATAAGATTCCGTGAAGAAGCTTCCATGGAATATTGACAGACACAATCCTTGTGCCGATAACGCAGAAAGAAGTCCACCCACTTTTCATGCCCATTTGCATTTTTTGTGTTCGGAGCAAACGCAATATTTACGCCGGGAAATGTTTGGTCAGCCAGTGCAATCAGACCGTTCCGCAACGCTGTTGCAGTCGCAGTGATTCGCTCATTTGCTCTGGATTGCATTTTAAGAAGCAGCCTGGTTTCTTCTTCATTGTTAAACGGGGGTAGTGTATCCCAAAAAAGGTGAGCGCATAGTTTGCAATTTTAAGAGCATCCGCTCGGTCCGTCTTTAGCTTTCGGATCGTATTATCACTAAAATCGTGAATCAGCATCACATTGACAATGGAAACAAAAAAGCCCGCTTCCTTCAATGTCAGTGCAATTGGTCTCCAGTACGTACTGGTATGTTCCATTACAATACGGATATCGCCTCCCAGTTTTTTGAGTGTGGATGCCAGCTTTTTCAAGTCACTGTTCGTGTGGTGAACCTCGAAAGGCCGAAGTGCGATTTCGCCTCCGGGTCTCCGTACCGCAACTGTGCTTTTGCTCTTAGACACATCGATACCGACGGCGGTAATAACAGCAGCTTCCATTTTTCTGACCTCCTTTAATGCCGGTTCCGCCTATGCCCATTACCGATTCAGCTGCTTTTTGTGACACGAATGTACGGCAACATTTTTATCTGCCGATAACTCAACCTGCGTAAATCGAACGCTGCAATGGAGATGGCGGAGAACAGTTTGCGCGTACGAGCGTTCAGCTCAAGCAATGCTTCGTTCTCTCAGCACATCTTCATTGTAGCTTAGGCTTGGGCATCTGTATAGCTCACTGGCTGTGAGCTTCTCAGAACCAACACCATTGTAGCAAGCAATGTTTTCGTCTATACAAAAACACTTTTTGCGTTGCAAAATGCTTGTTGGGGGAATGCCCCAAGCCCCTTTGATCTGCATTTTCCAATGCAGGCTGCGCATCCCTTCGGGACGCTTTTTATCCGGTGATGTGCTCCGGGTCGTTGAGGACTTGTATGAGGTGAGAAGCGGCTTCTGCCAGAGAAGCATACTTCATCTGTTCCGGGACAGGCGCATCCAGAAACGAAATGCCCCATTCCTGCATACAGAAAAAGCTAATTTGAACAAGCTACGCGGGATGCAGCATAGAAAAGTGGCTCATCGAGCGTATAGACGATAAATGCGAAAGCAAATACGACCAGTACACACAATTGTTTTCAAGATTGGCGAAAGATATTGACACTTTAGCTAAAGCATGATAGCATATAAAGGGGATTTTTTGTTTTCAAAAGTGGTTGTTCCTTTTACTAAGCATGTTTTTGAGATGCCGCTGCTGAGGCAAAGACCCATTCAGTCAGCCTACGGCTGACAGCTTCCTCACAAATGGGAAACCTTTTGAGATGGCACAAAGCGCAAGCTTTTCCCTTAGGGAAAGGTAGCAATTGCGAAGCAAATGACGAAAGAAGTTTCCGCCCCTCAGTCGGTATTAGTTGCTGACCCAAAGGGATAACCACTTTTTAAAAGTCGCCGAATATTATTTTTAAAAACAAAGTCGGTTTATCATCATGAAAAGAATCTTTCAATTTTCCCATTGCACATTGCATCTTTACCGAAAAAAAAAGATTATCCTTTTTTTTCTGTTCTCAGCATAGGATCTTCGTTAATATCCCTCTTTAACACTTTGTTGTCCGGTCGATTTATTGACTTTTTGGCTTCGCCTAATTGCGTGGAATGGAAACCTCAACTATGCTACTATTGTATTTTTTTCTTGGCGACTATTATGATAAGTTTTGCGATATCTTTTGCACTCGGGCGAATACGCGAAAAACTTCATACAATGGTAAGCTACAATATAAACAGACAAATGCTCGTCCACATCCAGCAGATCCCTTTTTCCAAAACTTTTTTTTTTTTGGACAGTTCACGCATTACTCAGCAACTTCAAACTGATTCCAATGAAATCGCTTCATATTGCATAAACGTGATACAAAATGTTCCTGTAAGTTCGGTACGGCTTATTACGGTGAGCGTTATAACATATCAAATCAACAAAACAGTATTCGGTATATTACTTATACTAGCTGCACTTTATATCGTCTTCTTTGAAATATTCAAGGGCAAACTATATAATACCACAAGGGAATTCAAAAAACGAGCAAGCCCTGTTCTTTTTCTAAAGCACAGGAGCAATTGCGTTATATTAAATTTGTCAAAAGGCACGGGTTGATAGATGTATTTATAAATCGAGTGGACTTAGCATTTCAATCTCTTTTCAAGACGGCTATGCACGCTCAAATTTTTTTCAATATATTTTTTCTGGTATTGATTCAATGCTTTTGGCTTTAAGCCAAATCGGTTTATTCCTTGTAGGAGGTGTAGCCGTACTAAATGGAGAAATGTCTATCGGCGGTTTTACGACAATCAATGTTTATTTCTCTTCTGCATTGGGATGTATTAGATATTTTTTTTTTCACTTACTTCCTCTACACAAAATGCATTGGTATCTTTAAACCGTTTGATGGATGTTGCTAAGATGCAATCCGAATCCGACGGAAAACAAATTGTGTCAAACATCAAGGCTATATACCTACAAGACATATCATTGAGTTTTGACAAACCAGTCTTAAAGTCTTTTAATGCAGCGTTTTATAAAGGAAATATATATGCCTTGTGTGGTGATAATGGTACTGGAAAATCCTCGGTATTACATTTAGTTGCAGGGCTGTATAATAATCTTTATGGCGGTAACATTTACTTCGACGATTTTGACATCAAGAAATTAAATATGAATTTTTTGAGAAAATCTCTTATTGGCTTTGTTGAGCAGGAGCCGCAGCTTCTCGCAGACAAAATCATTTCAAATTTGTATCCATATAACATTAATGAAAATTACGAACCTGAAGAAATCGACGCTGCAATATATTATATTAACAAACTTGGAATGAATGACTGGCTAGATAAATGTTGTGATGGTTTAGAACACATATATAAATGAAAAAAGTGATAATATTTCGGGAGGGGAAAAGCAAAAATTGTCTATTATTCGCGAATTGCTAAAAAAGCCTCTTGTGCTATTATTGGATGAGCCAACTTCAGCTATGGATGCAGATAGTATAAATACTTTCTTTGAGTTGCTGAATGCGATAAAAAACGATACAATTATTATAATTGCCACACATGATTCAAGAGCTTTACATTACTGTGATTCCATTGTACCATTAAAATAATTACTTGTCTTTTTGGGCGACAAACCACAATTCTTCTGCGAAAGTGAATGCCGAATTTAACGCGATAGACATCCATAGGATTTGACAAAATCCTTAGGTGTTCAGATATGATAGTACTGCCAGCCGAAGAGTAGAAAGGAGTCGATTATGACTACATATATTGGAAATGCCTACGATAACAATACGAATCCGATTGGATTATGCTTGGGACAAATCTCTCCATGTGCAAAAGATGCGAATGCCTGCGTTGCAGACTTTGGCGGATGCACCACAAATGTTTCGGGCTGTATTTCTGACGTGTCTATTTGTGGAAGCAATGCTGGGCTTTGCGGTTTAAATTCCGTTTCTTGTACAGTAAATAGTGAGTCTTGTGGAATTAATACACCTGATTGATAATTGCGCAATTTACGATGTTTTGTTTTGGCTGGCAGTACTATCTATTTTCTGAACATGTGATGAAGATAACAGTATAAAGGGGGGGCTATATGTGATTTTTTTTCAGACGGCTCATATATTCCAACATTTATAATATTTTCTGCAATTGGAATTATAATAAAGTACGCTCCCGTGGAATATCCTCTTTTCCATAAAAGCTTTCCGTTCCATAGTTACTACGGTTTCCGTTTTTCCTTGCCTGTTGATATAAATGAAAAAAACTGGCCTCATATCAAAAGTATTGGAAGTATGATATTTTTTGCTTTTGCAGCTCTTGACCTCATTGTTTTTGTATTAGGCATCTTGAATAGAGGAAGCTCTACATTATATATTTCTTGCACTCAGCATTTATTATTAATTGGTGTAAGTTTTTCATTTGGCGGAATGATACTAGCTGCGAACAAGCATAAGGAGGATTGAATTAATGAAGTTCTCAAAATATAATATAATTCATACAACCGAAAATCAGGAACATATTTTATTCAACTCCTTATGGGGAAGTACGTTTGTAATTTCTCCTTCGGTTAAGCAAGCAATAGAATCATCTAATCCGACGTTGCTCACTGAAGAAGAAAATAGACTGTTTATAAAATACAATGCTTTAATCCCTGACGAATATAATGAATCGTGCATTTATAATCATTTCTATAACAAATCACGCTACGGAAAAAAATGCCTTACGGCAACAGTGCTATTAACTTGGTCATGCAATTTTAGATGTATATATTGTTATGAAGGCGCAGGAGAACTGCGTTGTGAAAACATGACAAAAGACAAAGCTGGAGCGATAGCTAATTTTTTAATCAAATGTTCTGAAGAACAACGAGGTGAACTAATACACGTTGTTCTTTTCGGTGGCGAGCCTCTTTTGAATATAGATGTTGGTTTTCATATGTTGGGTATTCTCAAAGAGTATTGTTTAACAAGCCATAAGGAATTACAGTGTTCACTTGTTACTAACGGTTCTTTATTGACTGAAGAAATTGTTAGTGGATTATTAAATTATAATTGTAAATTTGTACAAATCACTTTGGACGGACCGGAATATATACACAATTGTCGAAGAGTTGCTAAAGATGGTTCCGGCACATTCCAGAAAGTTTTGCATGGAATAACTATCATGGAGGAGTTTTGCTCTCAAATACATACTTATATAAGAATAAATGTAGACAAGAACAATGTTGACTCGATTCCGATGCTTTTGGATACACTCAAAGATTTGGGGATTTCGCATTCACAGGTGGATTTTGGCATAACAAGAGATTCCACATCTGCATGTTCTTCTTACAAAAGCAATTGCCTTCCTGAAGAGTATCTTCCAGATATTTTAAATGAATTATGGAAATATAGCGAAGCCAATATGTTTTCCAAATATCCACAACCCATGAGAAAGTGGACATACTGTGGATTATTTGACGAATACAGTTTTACATTTTCACCTTTGGGTGAATTGTATAAATGTTGGGAGATGGTTGGTGATAATAAACATAAAATGGGTTATATAAAGGATGATGGCACTCTTACAGATGTTACTTTTTGCATATTATGATTGGTTATCAATCGATCCTTTAAAAAAGAACCAGATTGTTCCGATTGTAAATATCTTCCCATTTGTGGTGGCGGGTGCAGGATGTTATCCTATCGGCAAACCGGAACATATCATGCTGCTGGCTGCGAAAAGGTCAAAGGCGTTATCGAGAAGCAGATAGAAGTATATGTGCGCAGACAAGTACAGTTTCAAAACAACTGATTGCCTACTTTCACTTTATCAATATACTCAATGTATCGGAATACATCGAATCCATGGAATTGCGCAAAAGGTTATTGATGAGTGTCCTATACTGATACTTGACATTCCGATGTACTTTGCCACGGTGCTGCTGTTCTGGTAGAAAAGTCCGATATTGCATTCTGCTTTTTTTGTGTAGTAAGTGCAATGAAGCCGGATTAAAGTTCGTTTTCATGAGAATATTTCAAGAGCCAAACCTTTGTGCGACACAGAGATTTGGCTCTTGAAATACAAGCTGCTTTTTATCAATCGAGCAAGCCGTGCTCACCGTGAGTTTTTTAAATATGCATTCAATCCACCGTTTAGCACGAGCTGCACATACTCTCGTGGCGCGTTATAAATGAGCCAGTCAAGCTCAGTACGCACTCTTACAAATGGTAGTGTTCCGTCAATGGTATCCTCTACAACATCGCAGTCGATTGATATCATTGTCCCGTCTGCAAAGCGACATTCTACGTTGCCCGTGTCGATGTTAAATTCACAAGATAAGAGCTTATTCATAATCAGACCTCCGATTTTCACCTTTTCAGCGTTAATGCGTTTTTATAAATCTGAATAGTGGGCAGCGGTCATTTGATTATGTAGTGTTACTTTATGGCACATGAGCATTGCTGCCGGGGTTGTCGTTACCGTAACCTTCCAGCAGGTTGATGGCCCCACACGCCGAGACCGGCACCCAGAGCGACAACCAGAGTCTGAAGAACTTCGATAGCAGAGTTAAAGAATTCCATAGTCGTTTCTCCTTTATAAATGAAAGTTGTAGACCGTCCGTACACACCTGAAGCTGTTGTTGTTAAGCCGCGAACTGCGGCGAGAGTGAGCTTGCCGGTGTACCTCTCCGGTCTGGATAAAATAAAACCGCCTACCGGGTCAGGCAGGCGGGAGCGAATCAGCATCCACCACGATAAATTCATCATTGGGGTAGATTTTTTCTTTTCGGTTCAGATATTTTTCAATATCGAAGGTGTTTTTGGGGTCATAGTCCGAGGTCAGCTTGTAGTTGGGGTGCTGGGTCAGGTCGTACTTGTCAGAAAGAAACGGTCTGACACCACGCAGCTGCAAAATACACTTGCCGCCGTCCAACACCGCCAGTTCGTCCCGGCTCAATAATTCGTGCCCCATCTTTTGGAAGGTAGTGCCATAGCTGGGGGACTGTTGCCACGGGTATCTGAGGTGTTAAATGCATCGATTGTCTACTTTCCCAGCATTTCGGACAAGTCTTTCAGGGTGGTGGGTTCGGAGCCGCCCAGAAAAATCTGGCTGTCCATGTTGCCCACGATGGTATCCGCATTGTCCTTGTAGATGGCTTTCAACTGGCTTCTCGCCTGCAAAACAAGGCAGGCGGAGATCTCACGGCTGCGGATGGTGGCCATCAGCTTTTCCAGCTTGGGAATCTGCCCGATGTTGGCGCACTCGTCGATAAGGCAGCGCACATGGACCGGGAGTCTGCCGCCGTACACATCATCGGCCTTTTCGCAAAGCAGATTGAAAAGCTGGGTGTAGACCATGCTGATGTCAGGAAGTTGAAGGTGGAATCCGTGTCCGACATAATGAGGAATAACGCAGTTTTCTTATCGCCCAGCGTGTCCAGTTGCAGCTCGTCATAGGCCGTCAGTTCCCGCAGCTCCTGAATGTCAAAGGGAGCAAGCCGTGCGCCGCAGGAAATCAGGATGGATTTTGCGGTCTTTCCTGCAGCCAGCTTGTAAAGTTTGTACTGCCGTCCGGCAAAGCTGTTGGGCTTCTTTTTTTGCCAGTTCTTCAAACATCAGATCGACGGGATTTTTGAAGTCCTCGTCGTCCTCCCGCACCTCCATGGTGTTGATCATTTCGATGAGGGTGGCGAAGTTTTGCTCCTCGACCGGGGCTGTTTGTGTGCCCGTTTCCGAAAATTTTTGCTCGCCGGGTAATATTTGCGATCTTACCGACGAATGCACTAACGGCTGTCAGGGTGGAACCATTTCAGATGCACACTCTTACTGTGGTTCCTCTTGCTGACAATAGTTCATTCACAGTAGTGGGATAGCTTATAAATTTCTAATTGGGTTTGCATAATGGAAAGCCTCGTTGATTTTGCTATACAAGCGAAATCAACGAGGCTTTTAAAGATGTTGACAATTTTGCTACTATGTTATACAATATAGTAAAGACATTTTTCAATAGAAAAGAGGTGAAGACATAATGGGAAGCAACCCACAACTACTCAAAGGTGTAATAGAATTTTGTGTCCTAAAAAAAAATAATTAGTCAGAAACCGACTTACGGATATGAAATACTATCACAGCTAAAAAGTACTGGCTTTTCAAATTTTACAGAAAGCACATTGTATCCGTTGCTCTTTCGTTTAGAACAACGCAAAGCCGTGACTGTTGAACGATTTTCATCACCCAAGGGTCCTAGCCGCAAATATTATATTGTCACATCACAAGGTTTGAATGAACTTCATCAATTCCGCGAAAATTGGTTTGAACTTTGCCAATTAGTAGATAAAGTTTTTGAGGAGGAGTCAAAATGACAAATAAGTATTACTTTTCATTAAAAAAAGGCTAACCGTCTAAGAATGACATTTGTTTCCGACACAAGCCAATCTCAAATAAAAGAGGTTGTACGTTATCTAAAACGTGTGAGCTGGGACTTTTGTGGAATTGAATTGCTGTATAGTGACTTAATTGATATGGCAATCGAAGCAAATAAAAATGGGCAGGAATTATTCGATGTCGTTACAGATGCAAAAACTTTTGCAAACAGCGTAAAAAACGAATTGAATCGATTGACAATATTTGATTATTTTTTGGTACTATTTCCTCCTTTTTCTTTTCTGGGGATGGGGCATTGAAGGGCTTGTTTTACTGTTACTGGTGCCACAATTTGAATTCGGATTGTCGTTGGGTTATTTAATTCAGTTCTCTATTTGCCTGATTTCCGCATGTGTCTTGTTGAGACGTATTATGGAAAAGGTCGGTTTTTCCTCCTAGCAAACATCGTATGAAGTTTGCTGCATTTATGGTTGCATATGTCATTACATTGGTATCTGGTGGGTCTTGTTCTTAATAACTTCTGGGGAAATATTGTACTTATACATTTTTCGGCCCCACTTTTAACTCTAGGTTGTCTTTTGATAGGTTCGCTATGTTACTTCATTCGTTTTTATTTCTATGAACATGACCGCCGACTAGATTCACGTGTATAAGATTTCTGCACTTTTGCATGTGCAAGCAGGGCAAGTTGGTACCAACTTGCAATTTTTGAATCGGATTATTCAAATCCAAATTCAAAATGCTTGTTGGGCTGTGCCCAAACCCCTTTCGATCTGCATCGTGCCGATGCAGGCTGCGCGTTTGTTCCAAACACTTCTATAAAAAAAAGACAGCCTAGGACTCTCCCATAAGGAAGAACCCTAGGCTGTCATCATTTATCTGGACTGTGTTTTTCTCGGTGGTGTTCTTTTTTTCTTCGGCAAAGAACAGTTCTACGTTGCGCTGCGCACGAAGAAGTTCCTGCATCTCGTCTTTCGCTTTGCGGTAGTCCGGGTAAGCTGCTTTCTTTTCTGTCAGCAGCTTGGAATATTCTGCATCCAGTTCCTTGACCTTGGGGAGCTTTTTTCAGCTTGGCATCATCGAAAGCCGCCTTTGCTGCCTTGTGCAGTGTGATCTCTGCGCGATGGTTTTCCAGAAATCGCTTGCTGTATCCGGCCTTGCGGTAGGCATCATATACCGGGCGCGTTTTCGCATAGTTGACGATGTGCGTCCGCAAAACGGAAATCTCAGCCATGCGTGCTTCCTTCGCCTTGATGGAATCGCCCAGCTCGTGATAGCGGGCGGTGGCAGCGTCCACGCGCTCCTGCATTTCCTCGATGCTGCCGATTTTCTTTTCCTGTAAGAAAATCAGCGTTTTGGACATTTCTTTCAGATTGTATTTTTTTGCCCATCGCGCATAGCCGCTACCCTTACCCTCGGCCAGCTTTGCCTGCACATCCACCAGAAGATTGAACGGTTTCTCTTTGGGCGATTGCTTCTGGCGTGGACGATGTTCGGCTTCTCCAGCAATCACCGCTTTCAGTTCCTCTTCGCTGTATCTCGCGCCGAGTGTCCTAAAACGAATAAATCGTTTCTGCCGTGCGCCCTTGACGGAGGTGTATTTTCCTCGCTTGACTTCATAACCCTGCTGCTCCAGCTTTTGCAGAAAATCTTCGTAGCCTTCGGGCTTTTCCGCCAAGATGGTGTCAATCACGCTGCATAGACGGTCACGATTGCTTTCTCTGGGTGGGTAGAGTGTGCGCTTTTTCCGCTCCCGGTAGGGCTTTTTCTCAATGACAGAAAGTTGATGCTCTAAGCAAATTAAATCGCTCAGCCGCTGTACGGCCAGCCCGGACAATAAGAAATCCCGGAATTTCCGGGTGCTGTCCAGCGCAGTGGAGTTGTAGATAATGTGATTGTGAATATGCTCCCGGTCCGTGTGAGTAGCAACAATAAAAGCGTACTTGCCCTTGGTAAACCGCATCGCCAGTTCATAGCCCACCTTGTTTGGCTTCCTCGGCGGTGATCTCATCGGGTTTGAAAGACTGTCGAATCTGATAAGCGATCACATCATTTTTCTGTCTGCGCCCAGTGGAAAGTTCATACTGTCGCTTGAAAGCATAAATTCTTCGTCTGCGGTCAAGGGGCTGCACTGATAGCTGCTGACCAACTCTCCCTTCTTCGTTTTGTCAGGATTCTGTGCATAATCCGTGCGGCTTTTTAAGCAGGCCGCAACCGACTTGCCTTTGTTTTTATGCAGCGCAATCAAGCGTGTTGCAGCCATAGCACCCCTCCTTTTTTTTGAAAAACGAGTTGGAATCCCCCTCAAAATTTGGTAGACTGATAAAGATAAAAACATCTGCGAAAGGAACAGTGTCATATGAAGAAGCACGGACACTATTGTAAGGTCTGCGGTGAATATAAGGCGAATGAAAAGTTTTCGGGCAAAGGCTATGCAGCGCACATCTGCAAGAAGTGTGCGGCACTGCCGCCCGATGTGCGTTCCCTGCGCAGATGATTGAAAATAAGCTGCTTTCTCTTCCGTGGAGACTTTCAAAAGAGCAAATCAAGTGGCTGAACAATAAAACTCACGACAAGCGGCCAGAGATTCGGGAATTAGCGCAGGAACAACTCAATATGCGTTTTCACCCAGAGCGTCTTGCACCGGATGATTCCGATGAATTTGAAGATTTACTGCTCAATGAGGATGATGACGAAGACGAGTGGTGATCCTCGTGCAAATAAAATTTATGTAACCCGCAGAATTTGACTGCGGGCAAAGTTACAGTTCGGTCAGTTTCGCAAGGATTTGCTTGCTGATTTCTACCAGCTCATCCAGCCGGGAGCGCAAGTCCTCCATGTCAGCGGCATAGACCTGACCGCTCTCGTTGGCAGCTTTGGTATACTGGTTGAGATTGTTGCTGCACATTTGCAGGAGATAGGCCATCCGGCGCAGTTCCTGCAAGTCCAGATGCAAACAATAACCGTCCAGAGCCATCTTGCGCAGATAGGAACCTATGCTCAAAATGCCGCTGCATTCCATCTTGCTCCAGATACGTTCCAGTTCCTGCTTGCTGACGCGAAAGTGCAGCTGCTGGTCGTGGCGGTTATTCATCGGGCATCACCATCCTTGTCGAGATAGCTTTTGAACGGCTTGATGGGTTCTACCTTATCAGCTTTTTTTCTTCCAGAGCCGCCAGCACCGAGGAACGGCGAGGTTCCTGCTCCTCCTTTTCTCCCTCATCCTGTTCCGGCTCGTGCTTTTTTCATTTTTCATCCATATCCAACTGTGCGTTCAGCTCTGCAAGGCGAGCCGACTTTTCGGCCAGTTCTTCTTCCTGCGGGAACGGCTTTTCTACTTCAATCTGTGCCGCCGCCTGTTGCTGTTTTAGGGTGGCCAGTTCATTTTCGGCAGAAGTGATGCGTTCCGGGAAATTGTTCAGGGAGTTGTCCAGACGGATGATGCAGCCAAGTGGGTCTTTGCCCAGTGCTACCGGGTATTTCCGCTGGCCTTTCAAAAAGAGCCTGATATTCGCTGTGGTAGGTGTCGAAGCGCAGGGACAGTTCAAAACCGCGATAACTGCCGATTACTTTTTCCTCGCTATTGGGCAGTTCGGAGCAAGCGAGAAGAAGCCGTTCGCCAGCAGTCTTTTTTTCTCATCGTAGGCCACGCCCTTGATGGTGATGCCGCAGAAGCCCTCTTTTTTTTCCTGCGGATGGGCGGCGGCAAGTTCGGCATCCGATTTAACGCCGGCAATATAGGCGTTCGTTTCCTGAGTATCTGCCGGGAACTTGGTGAGCAGCTTGTCTTGCAGACGGAATTTCTGGCTCTGGTGGTCGGCTTTCAGCACCTTGAGCTTTGCAACCTGCACATCCAAATCCATCTTCTCCTTAATGAGCGGATTTCCAGCGCACAATGCCTTGATCTCTGCATAGGATAACGCCTGCTCATCCACATCATCGCAGGAACGCACCGGGGATTTGGAAGTCATAATTTGCGAGATAAATCGCTGTTTATTCTCAAGGGTCTGAAAGAGGTAGCTGTCAAATGTCCCCTCTGTGACGTAGTTGAACACCTTGACTTCCTTGTTCATGTTTCCCTGCCGAATGATGCGGCCATTGCGCTGGGTCATGTCGCTTGGCTTCCATCCAACATCCAAGTGATGCACTGCCACAAGCCGCGATTGCACGTTCGTCCCGGCTCCCATTTTTGCAGTGCTGCCGAGCAGAATCCGCACATCGCCGGAGCGCACTTTGGAGAACAATGCGGCCTTTTTGGCTTCGGTGTCGGCGTTGTGGATGAACTCAATTTCGTTTTCCGGCACCCCGGCGGCGACCAATTTCTTGCGAACATCATCGTAGACATTGAAGTTGCCATCATTTTTCGGTGTCGAAAGGTCGCAGAACAAAAGCTGTGTCAACTTTTTGCTCCTTGCCATCTTCCCAGATTTGTAGCACATTCCGAACACAAGTGTTCAGTTTGCTGTTGGGGTCATCCGGCAGAATGGGGTTCATCAGGCGGACATCCAGACCGATCTTTCGGCCATCGTTGGTGACGCACAGCATATTGTCCTCGGACGCATCCACTGCGCCGGAGTGGATTTTTGCAGCACGTTTGCTCAGTTCCTGCACCATTTCTTTCTGAATCTCGGACGGTTTCGCCACCACAGTTTCAAACTTTGCATCCGGCACAGGCAGATGAAGTTGGTCGGAGGTCTTGATGTCAGCAACTTCTTTGAACATCGACATCAGTTCCGGGAGATTGAAAAACTTTGCAAAACGCGTTCTCGCCCGATAGCCCGTACCCTCCGGGGCGAGTTCGATGGCGGTGGTGGTTTCGCCAAAGGTCGATGCCCAGCAGTCAAAGTGCGTCAACCCTTTCTGCTGGAGTGTGCCGTATTGCAGATAGCGCATGACCGTATACAGTTCCGACATGGAGTTGCTCACGGGAGTTCCGTTGCAAATACCACGCCGCGCGCGCCTGTGATCTCGTCCAGATAGCGGCACTTGCCGAACATATCGCTCGATTTCCGGGCTTCCGATGTGGACAAACCAGCGACATTGCGCATTTTTTTTGTGGTTAAAAAGAGGTTCTTATAAAAATGCGATTCGTCTACAAAAAGTCGGTCAACGCCCAACTGCTCAAAGGTGATAACATCGTCCTTTCTCGCATCGGAGCGCAGCTTTTCCAGTTTTGTTTCCAGCGTCTTACGGGTCTTTTCCATCTGCTTGATGCTGAAATTCTCGCCTGCATTGGCTTTCAGTTCTTCGATGGCGGCAAGCGTTTCATCGATCTGTTCCTGAATAATGCGTTCCTGCCGCTCATAGGAAAGCGGAATCCGCTCAAACTGGCTGTGACCGATAATGACCGCATCATAATCCCCGGTTGCAATCCGGGCGCAGAACTTTTTGCGGTTGGCCGTTTCAAAATCCTTTTTCCGCGCTACCAGCAGCTTTGCATTGGGGTATAGGTGCAGGAACTCCGAAGCCCACTGCTCCGTCAAGTGATTGGGAACGACAAATAGGCTTTTCTGACACAAGCCAAGGCGTTTTGCTTCCATTGCGGATGCCGCCATTTCAAAAGTTTTTCCTGCTCCTACCTCGTGTGCCAACAGCGTATTACCGCCATAAAGCACATGAGCAATGGCATTGCGCTGATGTTCCCGGAGGCTGATTTCCGGGTTCATACCGACAAGGTGGATGTGGGAACCATCGTATTCTCGTGGCCTGCTGCTGTTGAACAGTTCATTATACTGTTTCACCAGTGCAATGCGCCGCTGGGGGTCTTTCCAGATCCAGTTGGCAAAGGCATCCTTGATGACCTGCTGCTTCTGCTGTGCCAGCATGGTGTCCGTTTTGTTCAGGATGCGCTTCAGCTTGCCTTCTTCATCTTCGATAGCGTCATAGATGCGCACATCTTTCAGGTTGAGCGTGTCTTCCAGAATCTTGTAGGCGTTGGCGCGGGAGGTGCCGTAGGTTTCGGAGGAGATGATGTCACCTCTGCCCATGGCCGACTTGCCTTGCCCTCAATGCGCCATTCTGCGGTATAGGGAGAATATCTCACTTTGACTGCATGGCGCAGATAGTAGGGAATCTGGAATGTTTCTGCCATAAACTTTTGGATAATTTCTGGAGCAAGCCATGTTGCGCCCAGCCGCACATCAATTTCAGATGCTTCAAGATCTTTCGGCTGTGCTTTTTCCAGTGCAGTGACGTTAACTGCAAACTCCGGGTTAGTTTCGGCGGCAAGCTGAGCCATGCGCAGCTTTGCCCGAACATTGCCGGACAGGTATTCGTCTGCCATTCGCCAACCTGCTTCCGGGTCGGTAGGGTCTGCGCCGGGGTCTTTGAAAATCACGCCGGACAGTTCGCTGGTGATGCGCTCATAGTCACCGGGAGTGCCGAGCAGTTCTGCCATATAGGGCAAGTCCACCCGGCCACGCTCTCCGATGGACACCGCAAGGGCTTCCGTAGGAGTGTCTACATTGGTGACAGTACATTCCGGGCGGATGGTGCGTTTGGTGAACATCGCCGCCTTGCTCTTGAGCTGCCCCTGCTCGTCCAAATTTTCCAGAGAACACAGCAGATAGTAAGAAGAATCCTGCTCAAATAATCTGCCGTTTTTGCGGTCATTCAACAAGCCATATTTGGCGGAAAAAGCATCGTAGGCAGTGTTCAGCTTTTCCTGCGTTGCTTTAATGTCGGCATCCGGGTAGTCGTTCAACTGCTGGTCGATCAGGTCATTGACGATCTGCCGCAGTTCCACCATGCCGGTGACACGTCCCTTGGCGGTGTCGGACAGTTCTACCTGCGTCATCACGGAATTTTCCCGGTAGAAAACTTTGCCGTCCACTACGGTATAGGAGAAGTTTTTGACCTCCGGGTCAGCCGGGAGAATGTGCTTCGCATTTTCGACATCCGCAATATCTGGTGTTTCTACCTCAACTTCGGCGTATTGCCCCTCAATATGCTGTACCGCTTCTGCAAGCTGGTCGGCAAGGCTGATGCCCTCAAGGGGGCGCAACCGTCAGTTCCTCTCGTCCATACTGGGTGCTTTCGGTGGAGAGTACGCCCAGAACCATCTCCGGGTGGTCTGCGAAATACTGGTTGATGGCAAAGCCATCCTCGGTCTTGCCAAGCTGCACCCAGTCCGGCTCGTGGTCGATGGGGCGGTCACGCTTCTGCAGGAAGATAATGTCGCTGACAACATCCGTACCAGCGTTGGCACGGAACGCATTGTTGGGCAGACGAATGGCCCCCAACAGGTCAGCACGCTCTGCCATGTGCTTGCGGGCGGTGCTGTCCTTGCTGTCCATGGTGTAGCGGCTGGTGACGAACGCCACCACGCCGCCCGGACGCACTTGGTCAATGGCCTTGGCGAAAAAAAGTAGTTGTGGATCGAAAATCCCAGCTTGTTGTACGCCTTGTCGTTGACTCTGTATTGACCAAAGGGCACGTTACCGACAGCGAGGTCATAAAAATCACGGCGGTCGGTGGTTTCAAAACCGGCCACGGTAATGTCAGCCTGCGGGTACAGTTTTTTTCGCAATGCGCCCGGTGATGCTGTCCAGTTCCACACCGTACAGCCGACTGTCTGCCATGCTGTCCGGCAGCATTCCAAAGAAGTTGCCCACGCCCATACTAGGTTCCAGAATGTTACCGCTGTGGAAACCCATGCGCTCCACGGCATCGTAGATACTACGGATGACGGTAGGGCTGGTATAGTGGGCGTTCAGGGTGCTGGAACGGGCGGCGGCGTACTCATCCTCGGAGAGCAGTCCTTTCAACTCTGCATATTCCTTTGCCCAACTATCTTTGCCGGGGTCAAAGGCATCTGCCAAACCGCCCCAGCCCACATATTGCGAAAGCACCTGCTGCTCCTCGGCGGTGGCACCACGATGCTCCTGCTCTAGCTTAAACAGGGTTCGGATGGCTTCAATGTTCCAGGCATATTTCTGCTTTGCGCCACCCTCGCCCAGATGGTCGTCCGTGATGTGGAAATTCCCGGCAGGCTTCTGGCACAGGTTCGGCGTTCAGGGCTTCGTCTGCGGCGGCAGCATCCGGGAATGTCTGCCATTCGCCGTTGACCTCCCCAGAGATAGGCAGCTTGTCCAGTGATTCATCAGACGTAGGCTCATCCCGTCGCAGACTGTCCTCGAACTGCTGTTTGTTCAGCACCTCGTTGCTCCACGAATAGCTCTGCGCACTGGTGTCGATGCGCACATCGGTTTCGCCCACATAGCCGATTTTGCCCTCGATGGTTCGTGTGAGCAGGTCTACCACAACATCGTCCCCGACCTTATAATCAACGGCCTTTTCGGGAGCAGCATCAAGGGCCTCGTCCTGCTGTTCGTACAATTCCCGGACAACAGATAGCGGTTCTTCCCGAAAAATTGGCATCCGCAGGTCGGCCAGTGCCATATCCTGCAAGGAAACCTTGCCCTTATCAAAATCCACTCCGTCAATCCGAAATTTCCGGCCATCCATATTGATGATGGAGCCGATGGGCAGAATAGTCCTTTGTGCAGATGTTTAGTCTGGTGATGAGTCCCATTTTCGTTCAATCCGGCAAGGTCAACATCGTTGCCCGCAGACCACAATTCTTTTGACTTTCTTGCCCATAAGCTAGGTGGAAAGCCTGTGACCTGAACTTCGCCCAGTGCTGTTTCTCTCGTAAACAAAGCACTGTTGAGAACTTTTGCGACCTTGGCAGCATCTTCTCCATAGAACATAAAATTGCCGCCAGCTTCAAATCCAACCAGAGTATCCGGGTGCTGCGCTTTTAATGCAGTGTATTCGGCTGCACTGGCGGCGTTCAGTTCAAGGGGAAAGTCGATGGCTCTTCTTTTTCTTCGTCCGACAGGTAGCGGTTAGACTGAATCATCAGATTAATATATTTTTCGACCCGATTCCAGCGGAGAAGCACTTTCTGATGGTCGGGATAATGCTCAAACGTCAGACCCTTGCTGTCATGGTCAAGCCAACCACTGCTTCCGTCCAGATAAGTGTGTGAAGAACCGCCGGGGCCATACGGTGCATATTCGTTGGCAAGAGCTTTTGCCCGGAGTTTTCGGTCAGGCTGCAACTGATAAATTTTCCATATCCGAAGTTTGCTGCCTTCAACATTGGAACCTCTCCGCAGCGCATTTTCAATCTCCGCCTGCGACAAAACAAAAGCGGAGGGCGATTTTTCGCTCTCCGCTTGGTCGATGGATTCAATTTGTTTGGCTTCGGTGGGAATGTTGGCATCGAAGAAACTCAGCTGTAAATCAGTTCCGTCAGCACCAGTTCCTCGGCCTGCGCTTTCAGGCTGTTCATGTGCTGCACCCACGTCATCTGCCGGCTCTCCTTGTCCGGGGCCGGGTTCTGTTTCAGAAGCTGCTCCATGCTCTGCCGCATCCGGCTCTCTGCCGTCTGCTCCACCTCCATCAGGTCCGGGTACAGACTCCCGTTCAGAAGCATCGTGTGGTACAGCACCGGGCGATGGTTCATCAGATACGTCCGGCGCAGCCTGCCGTACTTGCCCAGCGGCTTCCGGGGCTGGTTCAGGGTCAGGTTCGGGAGAAGGTAATCCCCGACGGTCGAGTAGGTCACGTTCCTGCTGTTCGTATTCATATTGGCTCCTTTCTATATTGCGGCGGCGAATGGTTGTTTTTACGGTGCGCTCGATGTTGCGCAGCACCTCCCGGCTCATGTCGCTGACGGCTGCGCCGAGGGCGTAAACACTATCCGGGGTGGAGAAATTGTAGATCGCCTGAAAATCGTCCTTGTCGAACCACCCGGCAGGCTCAAACCCGCAGCGTTCCAGCAGCATATAGATGACGCTGATGGCGGCAGCGGACTTGAACTGCATCTCCACCCCGGCTTCATCATAATCCATCAGCAGCGAGCCGTCAACGATGGCGCGGATGTCCCCGCCGTTGTTGTCCCAGTAATCTGCCACAAGTTTCCCGGCAACGTCGGCAAGCTGCTGGCTGACACGCTCCCCGCTGATGCCGTAGGTCTTGCTCTCAACATTTCCGAAACCGGCTGTTTCAGGTCGTCATTGTACTGCCACATCTCCGGGTCACGGGAATTGCGGCGCACCCCGGTGTCGCTTACGTCAAAAACGTAGTGCAGTCGAGGGAATCCGCTGGATTCGTCCAGCAGAGCGATGCCCTTAGAGCCACGCCTGACATAGCGGTTCATCCGGTTGCGCCAAATGTCAAATTCGGCGCAGGCGGTGGCATCGGGCCGCTGAGCGTAAATCATGAGCTGGTCTGCAAAATTATACTTGTACAGCCGGGATGCAGTGGTCAGATAGTCCGTCCAGTTTTCCCAATACCGGGTCAAGACCATTCGCCGTGCGCTGGGCAAGGGGCGAGATATTCTTCGGTTTTGCTTGGCATAGCGTTCCTCCCTTCAATCTCTGTTAACAGCGAGCGGCCT
>VOFJ01000690.1_pt1 | contig 41329 bp, 57 predicted proteins | sample 5384081 | NCBI WGS metagenome assembly VOFJ01 (sample SAMN12384729, study PRJNA508395) | human gut metagenome | isolation source: healthy gut I | host: Homo sapiens
AAACAGGGAACTGGACAAATACTTTCAGGTAGGACCCAAGAGAAGGGTCTATTCCTCCTTAGCTCAGTCGGTAGAGCATGCGGCTGCTAACCGCAGGGTCGTTGGTTCGAGTCCAACAGGGGAGTTAAAAAGCAGCACAGATCGAAAAGACCTGTGTTTTCTTCTGGGAATGCAAATCCAGTGAGAGGTATGTCTGCTTTTTACAGTAATCACCTGGCTCCGTGGTCAAGCGGTTAAGACATCGCCCTTTCACGGCGGTAACACGGGTTCGATTCCCGTCGGAGTCATTTCTGACAACGTAAGTTGTTTGATTAGGTACCCGTAAGGGTTTTGGACCTTTAGCTCAGTTGGTTAGAGCAACCGGCTCATAACCGGTCGGTCCTGGGTTCGAGTCCCCGAAGGTCCATTTTTGAAATTAGTTAGTTATTTGGCCTAGTGGCTCAGTTGGTTAGAGCGCCGCCCTGTCACGGCGGAGGTCACGGGTTCGAGTCCCGTCTGGGTCGCGTTTCTTTTAAAAGAAATTATAATTTTATATGCTGGTATGGCGGAATAGGCAGACGCAAGGGACTTAAAATCCCTCGGGGGCAACTCCGTGCCGGTTCAAGTCCGGCTACCAGCACTTTTCTGTAAGGTCTGATTTTGGCGTATGCTGAGATTGGATTTTTTGTTGTTTTATAAAATATAGCATTTTTGAGTGGAGCAAAGGAGCGTTTGTTCCACTTTTTATTCATGACAATAGAATGCTCGCTCAGAGCGTGCATTCTATTGTCTGTCACAGGAAAGATCAAAAAAGCCGTCCGAAAGAAAATAGTTTCTGCTCAGACGGCTTTTTATATTAATGATATCTGTTATGAAAATGCCTGTAATTCATACAAGCTGCTTTTACCGAACCGTCCAGGCTTCTGCACAGATCGGTGTGTCAGCATTGACAGTAATGGTTCCGCAGGTACGGTCATCAGGCAGCTCCCAGTAGGCAATGACGGTATCCTGTTTAGCAGAAAGCTCCAGAATGCCGCGGTCAGCAATCAGATGAAGCTCTGTTAAGCCGGCAGGAAGCTGGGTGGCTTTATCTGCACATGTAAAGATACCGGTTGCTGCATCATAGGCGCAGACATTTCCTAAAATGGAGAAGGAAACTTTGCCGGTTCTGCAAAGGGATACGTCAATGCCAACTGCTGCAGGAGAAGTCAGCTCTGCCTGGCAGGATGTGGTGTCAGCTGCGTGGAAGAGTGTGTTCGCTGCTTTTTTGCATCAAACCATTCATGAACAGGATGCTGTGCAAGAATCCATTCACCATCCTGCTTGATCAGCTCAAGTTCACGGGGCAACGTCAGCATGCCGGTATAGAGACGTTCCGGATTCTGGGTGCGCAGCCACTGAATCAGTACGATGCGGTCAGGTGCGTTATTATAGGTTTGTCCGGCATAAGCGAGTTCTGTATAGGAAGCACGTTTGCCGGCGCTGTAGTTGGTAAAGCGGAAGCCGTCAAAATCGCCGATATAAGAAAAGTATTCACTGGAAGCAGTATAGAAAATCCATTTTTCAGTGCCGTCCGGCGCAGAAATCGGGCGCAGATCGGGGCATTCGTTGGCAGTTTCAAAAAGTCAGTTGCTGAGTGATCTCCCAGTGGAGCATATCTGTGGAACGAAGGATGGCATATTCCGTGCCTTTTAAGTAAAGGGACATGATAAATGCTTTGGATTTTTCGTGCCAGTAAACCTTGGGGTCACGGTTGTCAGTTTTAAGAAACGGAACAACTGCTCCCGGAAGCTTCTGCAGAGTGAGACCATGATCGGTGCTGTATGCTGTGTGCTGGGTGTAGTCTTTTCCCTCGCTACAGGCGCTGTCATGGCTGCCGCCGGCTGCGGTATAGAAGAACAGGAGTGCATCCTTGGGAAGACTTCGATAGAGGTTGCTGTCAGCAGCTGCCTGAATTTCATCCCTGTGCTCGTTTGTCAGACCGCAGCCGGAGAAGATGGTTCCCTCTTCATCCGGAAGCATGGCAACAGGAAGCCGTGTCCAGTGGAGCAGGTCGGTACTGGTGGCATGTCCCCAGCTCATATTGTTCCAATTGACACCGAAGGGATTGTGCTGATAATATAAGTGATAGGTTCCATTGTCGTAAACAAGACCATTTGGATCGTTGATCCAGCCTGCGTTGGCTGTAAAGTGGACAGCCGGATGCACTTCGCTGGAGACAGGAAGATCGTCAGTCTGAGTAACTGCGTCTTCAAAACCTGCAGGAAACTCTGCAGACAGGGTCAGCGTGCGTCCCATCCATTCAGAAACCGGCAGAGGGGAAAGATATTCGTAGGAATAGGTTCCGTTGTCTGCAGCGGCTTCTCCGAAAGGAAAATAAACACATAAAAGAAGCTTTTCGCCGTCAAAAAGTTTCAGGACCCTGGTATCTTTCGGGTGGGATACAACCGGAAGACAGAGAAAAAGGATGCTTAATTGTAAGCTGCATATGGAAATCCTCAATTTTTTTCTTCATCATAAAATGAATGGCGGAAAAAAGTCAATATGGGAAGTGTGGAAAGTACTGTGGGATATCACAGAAAATTGTGAAATAAGAAAAGAAGGGTAGAAAACAGGATGAAAACAAAAGGCAAATCCGGTGTTATGGATATGACGCAGGGAAATATGGCGATGCTGATCTTAAGCTTTGCATTGCCGTTGATGTTGGGAAATGTATTTCAACAGTTTTATACGGTGGCTGATACGGCCATTGTGGGAAAAATACTTGGAGTGGATGCGTTGGCAGCACTCGGCACTGTAGAGTCGATAAACTGGCTGGTTCTGGGGACCATTCAGGGAATCACCCAGGGCTTTGGCATCCTTGTTTCCCAGCAGTTTGGTGCCTAAAAAAGAGGAGGCGCTTCAGGAAACCATTTTTCATGCGTCCTTTCTGGCAGTAGTGGCGGCGATTTTATTTACCGTTGGTATTCTGATCGGATTACCTGGTTTGGTCGGGATTTTACAGGTTCCTGTTGATATTCGCCCGATCTGTCTGGACTATTTGTATGTGCTCTTTGGCGGTATTCCGCTGATGATGCTCTATAATTTTACTGCGGCTATGCTGCGGGCGTTTGGAGACAGTAAAACACCTCTGACAGCATGTGTTATCGCAGCGCTGTTTAATATTGCGCTGGATTTATATTTTATCCTGGAGCTTGGCTGGGGTGTAAAGGGTGCAGCGCTTGCAACTGTGATCGCCCAGACCCTTGCTTCTGCATATTGTCTGTGGAAGCTGTGCCGGATCGAGGTGCTTGCAGAAAAAAGGAAGGCCGCCAAATGGAGACTTCATGCCGGACTTTGCGGGAAGCTGATCTATCTTGGATTACCGATGGCATTTCAAAACCTTGTGATCGCCATTGGAGGTATGATCGTGCAGACTGTGGTAAACAGCTTCGGCGTTGCATTTATCGCAGGCTATACGGCGACGTGCAAGCTTTATGGTATCCTTGAGGTGGCAGCGACCTCCTATGGCTTTGCAAATGGTTACCTACACGGGTCAGAACCTCGGTGCGGGAAAAACAGACAGGATCAAGGAGGGAACCAGAATCGGTGTTTTGATCGGTGTGCTGACTTCCCTTGTCATTACCGGACTGATGTTTCTGCTCGGACGAAATATTCTGGGACTTTTCATCTCTTCAGATGCAGCCCAGGGCAGTCAGGCTGCGGTGGTTGCATGGCGCTTTTTGCGGATTATGAGCAGCTTCTTATGGGTACTGTATATTTTACATATCGTCCGCAGCGTGATCCAGGGAATGGGAAATACCGTGATTCCGCTTGTATCCGGAATTTTTGAATTTATCATGAGAACCGGTGCGACGCTGATTTTACCAGTGCTTTTTGGAGAAAATGGAATTTTATTCGCAGAGGTGCTGGCATGGATGGGCGCCGATCTTGTGCTGATTCCGGGATACCTTTATATGCGAAAAAAGCTGCTTTCGGGCAGATCGAACCAAGGTGATGTTCAAAGCGCAGTTTGAAGTTCTGAGAAAGAGAAAAACCAGCCCTACGGCGGGAGGTTCTGACAGGAAGCTCCTGTGCCGCAGGGCTGGTTTTTTTCAGCATCGGTTCTGCTGGTAGTAGCTTAAGAAGTCCGCAATTTTGTCCGCAGATTCCTTAAGTACCTCGATCCGGGGCAGATATACGACCCGGAAGTGGTCAGGCTGCTCCCAGTGGAAGCCTCCGCCATGGATGAGCAGGATTTTTTTGTCGCGCAGAAGATCGAGGGCAAACTGTTCGTCGTTGGTGATATGGAACTTTTTGACGTCGAGCTTCGGGAACATGTAAAAAGCTGCTTTCGGTTTTACAACGCTTAGTCCGGGAATGTCCTTTAATGCCTGATAAATGCACTCGCGCTGCTCATAAATCCGTCCGCCGGGCGTTAAATAATTGCTGACGCTCTGGTAGCCGCCGAGGGCAGTCTGGACGATGGACTGCGCGGGAACATTGGAGCACAGGCGCATATTAGAGAGCATGCGTGGATGCCTTCGATATAGTCCTGCGCGATGGCTTTGTTGCCGCTTAAAATCATCCATCAATTCGAAAGCCTGCGATCATGTGGGACTTGGACAGACCGCTGAAGGTGACACAGAACAGGTCGGGAGCCAGGGATGCGATGGAAATATGCTCGCCGCCGTCCATGACCAGTCGGTCATAGATCTCATCGGAAAAGATGATCAGATGGTGCTGACGCGCGATTTCTACGATTCCTTCCAGAACTTCCTTCGGATAAAGCGCGCCGGTCGGATTGTTGGGATTGATGATGACGATCGCTTTCGTGTGGCGCGTGATCTTTTTTCGAATGTCGGCAAGGTCAGGATACCAGTCTGCCTGCTCGTCGCAGAGATAATGGACGGCTTTGCCGCCTGCAAGCGTTGCGCAGGCAGTCCAGAGCGGGTAGTCGGGGAAGGGATCAGGATTTCATCCCCGTCGTCCAGCAGGGCGGACATGCTTAAATTGATCAGCTCGCTGACACCGTTTCCCGTGTAGATATCCTCGATGGTGACGTTGGGGATATTTTTTTTAGCTGTGCATACTGCATGATTGCTTTGCGGGCTGCAAACAGTCCCTTAGCGGGAGAATAGCCTTCGCATTCCGTCAGCTGCTGGCGCATGTCGTAAATGACTTCATCGGGAGTGCGGAAGCCGAAGGGGGCGGGATTGCCGATGTTCAATTTTAAAATCTGAACGCCGGAGGATTCCATCCGTTCAGCTTCATCTACAACCGGACCGCGGACATCGTAAAGAACATTGTTCAATTTGGAAGACTTTTTAAACAGCGTCGGCTGGGAAGCAGACGGAGCGGAAAAGTCTGAACCATCCTGACGGGGAAGAAGATTTCTTCTGAACCGAATCGGAACGTTTGGAGAATGCAGAAGATTGAACTGAACCTGCGGCGGAGGAAACCGTTGACCGTGTCTGGATGAGAATTAAAATTGAACTCACTCGAAAGCTTCGTACTGCCAGAGTTCAATTTTTCTGAAACTAAAATCCTGTGCAGAACCGGTGCGTCCTGCCAGCCAGTCTGCATCAACCTGGAGGGCATCTGCAAGAAACTGCAGGATCTCAGCGCGGGGCATGGTTTTGCCGTTGACATACTGGCTGATGTGGCTTTTGCCGAGCTTTAAATTCTGTTCTTCCGCGAGATGTAAAAAGATCAATCGGTTTCATTTGCTGCTGATTCATGGATTCTTTTTAAACGGGATGCAAAAGTTCATAGGCTATGTTTGACATAGAAGGCTCCTTTCCTACAAACAATAGAATGCACGCTCTGCGAGCATTCTATTGTCATGAATGATGCTTGAACATAGAGTTCAAATTATGAATATAAGTTTAAAAAAATAAAAAGCAATTTAAATTGAATAAAAGTTCAAAAAACAGAATACGGAATGATCCATAAAAACCGGATACTGTTGAATTGAATTATAACATAAAATTGAAATGGTTCAAGATAAAAAGCGAAAGTTAAAAAATTAAACAAAGGGAACATTCGTAGAAAGATTTGCAGGCAAAAAGTCTTTGCCTTTTGGAATGAAATTTGTTACAATACTAACGATATCAGGTAAACAAAATTTGCTGTAAGAAAGTAATACAGCCGGAAAATCTGCCGGTGTCTTTTTGAAGAAGACAGGTAAGTCTCCCCGAAGGGAGCCGGGCGGCAGAAAGACGGAAACGATCGTAACAATTATCGTGATGATCCTTATCAGAATAAGGTCATAATAAGGGAAAACCATGGTGGTCACAGGACGATCCGGATCATGAAGAAAAGAATTGCCAGGAAGGGAATTTGTCTTTCAAAAGACAGGTTCCCTTTTGTTGTGCGAAATTTCGACGATAGAGCAGGTGCAGTTGAACGAAACCGGTGCAGCGGCGGTACGGCAGTTTTTGACATCAGAATAGATTGCAGACAGGAATAAAGTGATGATAAAGGGGAGTAGACTGGGATTTTCCTATTTCTGGGACGGGGAGAGCATTCCGGTATTTGAACAAGCGGCGAATATAGAGCTGAAAGAGGGCGAATGGACGGCGATCCTTGGATGCAACGGCTGTGGAAAATCCACGCTTGTGCGTCTGATGAACGGATTGCTGCAGCTTCAGGACGGTAATCTTTCTGTAAACGGTATAAATGCAGGAAATCCTGCAAATAAATGGGAACTGTGCAAGATATGTGGCATGGTATTCCAGAATCCGGATAATCAGTTTGTTTCTTCTGTGTTGGAAGAGGATATTGCTTTTGGTCTGGAAAACGCTCAGGTTCCGGAACGGGAGGTTACATCGAAAGTGAAGGAAGCGCTGGAACTGGTCGGGCTGGAAGGGTATGAAAAACGTTCTCCGTCGAGCTTGTCCGGCGGGCAGAAACAGCGGGCTGCGCTGGCGGGGGTGCTGGCGTTGAACCCGGAGATCCTGATCTTTGACGAGGCAACTTCCATGCTGGACCCGAAAGGACGCCGGGAAGTACTGGCAGAGATGAAAAAGCTGCGCGATTGTGGAAAAACAGTTGTTATGATCACCCATGATGTGGAAGAGGCTGTGTTGGCAGATCAGGTGATTTTGATGGGATGTCCCAATGGACAGAAGAATCCGAATACCGTCCTTGCACAGGGGAGTGTGCGGGAAATTCTGACGGACAGCAGACTGTTGATACAGGTGGGAATTGTACCGCCCATGGCAGTTCGGATGTATGAAGATTTAAAACTGGCGGGAATTGAACTGAACCGATGCCCGCTGACGAAAGAGGAGCTGGCAGAAGCGCTGTGCAGATGGAAGTCAGAAAATTAACAGTTGGATATGGGGCAGCCTGGGTGCTCGATCAGGTCAGCCTGCAAATCGGGGCAGGGGAGTTTGTCGGGATCGTCGGGTGCACCGGCTGCGGAAAAACCACGCTGTTAAAGGCGATGGCTGGACTGTTGGTTGGAAGTGCAGGACGGAGAAATTCTGCTGGACGGGGAAAATATTTTTTCCAGACGATTCGATCGGGCAGTTCTGCGCAGAAAAGTAGGAATGGTATTTCAGTATCCGGAATATCAGCTTTTTGCACAAACCTTGGAGAAGGATGTGGGCTTCGGACTGAAATACAGCAGACTTAGCCGGGAGGAAAAACAGGAACGCGTCAGATGGGCGCTGGAGCAGATGGGATTTTCCTATGAAGAAATCAAAGATCAGTCGCCGCTTTCTTTATCCGGCGGAGAAAAGCGCAGAGTGGCGATCGCCGGTGTTCTGGCGACAAAGCCGGAGCTTCTGATGCTGGATGAGCCGCTTGCCGGACTGGATCCGATGGCGCGGGAGATGTTTCTGGAATTTCTGGAAGGACTGACAGGGCAGGGCGTATCAGTTGTAATGGTGTCCCACAATGTAGACGCACTGGCACAGCATGCTGCACGGATCATTGGAATGAAGCAGGGCAAAATTGTAATGGATGGAAGCTGTCAGGGGGTATTGGGAGCCAGCAGGGCGCTTCGGACGATCGGACTGCTCGGCAGCGAAGCAGCGCAGACCGCCAGAGCTTTTACGGGCAAACGGTGTGCTGCCGGAGGGGGCGGCAAAGCGGAGAGAGCTTACGCCTGCGCTTCAGGAAGAGATGGAAAACGTTCCCGTGGAAGAAAAAGAGGATTCTGCCGGGCAGCGGGCTTCCCGTTACTTATGAGGCGCTGCGGGACGAGATTATCGGTGCGTTGACTGGGGAAAAAGGAGAAAACAGATGATGCAGATGCCGATGGGGCAGTATCGCCCCGGAAATACATTTTTTCATCGGGCAGATGCGAAAGGAAAGCTGCTGGGGCTGTGCCTGGTGATTGCAGCGGTGATCGTGTCCAAAGGGCTGATTGGCTGTATCGCCGCGGCGGCAGCGGCGCTGACGGTATCGTATTTGGCAGGGATATCCCTGCGGGAGCAGATAAAACGACAAAAAGGGATGTGTCGGTTTTTAGCAGTGATCTTTTGATGAATGCGTTTTTTACAGCGGGGAGCATTGCATCTGGAGCTGGTGGATTTTCCGGCTGAGCCGGGAGGGAATCCGGCAGGGGGCGATGGTGGTCGTTCACCTGGTATTGATTTTAGTTTTCTGCATGGTGCTGACGATCACGACAGAGCCGATGGAAATCACGCATGGGCTGGAGGAGCTGCTTTCACCGCTTTCGAAGGTCGGTGTTCCGACGGAAGAAATTGCGATGATTCTGGGGGTTGCAATGCAGTTTATTCCGGTGCTGGGAGAGGAAGCGGAGACAATCCGGATGGCGCAGACTGCACGAGGGGCTCGGTTTGAAAGCAAAAAGCTGACAGAGCGTGCGGCGAGCTTTCTGCCGTTGGTCATTCCTGTGTTTCTGGCAGCGTTTCGTCGGGCGGATGAACTGGCGTGTGCGATGGAGGCGAGAGGTTATCGCGGGCCGGGGCGGCGAACAAAAAGAAAAAAAATCACTGCCAAACCGCAACGGGAATGTGGCGATTGCCGCGAGTGCGATTTTTTTTTTGATTATGCAGGTATTCTTGCAAAAATAGAGGGAATAATGCATGAAAAATCCTATGATGAAATGTAAATCAGAGGGATGAAATCGAAATGAAAAAATTACCGCAGCGCGGTCTGAAAAAAAAAGTGAGGGACTGCGCAGCGTGTAATAGATATTTTTTTCAAGGAGGAGAAATGTTATGTCTCAAATGTCTCAGGTAAAACGCGCAATGATTACGGCTGTATGTATTGCGCTGTGTGTGGTGCTGCCGATGGCGTTCCATTCCATTCAGAATGCAGGGGCGATTTTTTTTTGCCCGATGCATATTCCGGTACTGCTGTGCGGTCTGCTGGTGGGCTGGCCCTATGGTCTGCTGTGCGGTCTGGCTGGTCCGCTGTTATCCAGCCTGCTGACCGGTATGCCTGCGATGGGTTATCTGCCTTGTATGATGGTGGAGCTTGGCGCGTATGGTCTGCTCTGCGGTCTGTTTATGAAATTTGTGCGCACCGGAAAAATTTATGTGGATCTGTACATCAGCCTTGTAGGCGGTTTGGTGATTCGGTCGTGTGATCGCCGGTCTGTTTAGAGCGCTGATCTTTTCGCCGGGAAGCTATTCCCTGGCAGCATGGGCAACCGGATATTTTGTAACCTGCCTGCCCGGTCTGGTGATTCAGCTTGTTTTGGTTCCGAGTATCGTATTTGCGCTGATGAAAGCCAGACTCGTGCCGATGCGCTATCCTGCAAAGCACTGAATATTGAAACAGAAATAAAATGTCATGTGGTTCCCCCAAATTTGAGATACTGCATTGTCCAGAAAATATGAACGAATTTAGAATATTTTTCGTTTGGTTTGCTGATATAGTTGTGGAAGTGCGGAAAAAATAATGTTACAATAATACTGGTTTAAGAGTGACAAAAACGGGGGGACCAACCAGCGAATGAAAAAAAATACAACGAAAGTGATCAAAGAAGCGAACAAATATCTGGTAATGCAGTGCATACAGGCCTTTGAGCCTGTTACGCTGGAAAAAATTGCGGAAAAGACACTGCTGAGTCGTCCTACGATCCTGGAGATCATCAATTCTTTTAAAGAAGAAGGAATTGTAGTAAACGGCGGTTTTCGGGAATCGACAGGAGGACGGCCTCCGCAGTTGCTGTGTATAAATGGAGATTCTGCGTATGCGATTGGAATTGATTTTGAATTTCCGACAATCCGGATCGCGCTTGCAAATGCTAAACGGGAAATTGTGGGCAGACGGAAAATCCTGTTTAAGATAGATACGCAGGCAAAGAGGTTTTGGCGCGGATGCTCAGGGAGCTTGAGCATCTGCTGGAAGAATTTTCCTCTGTACGGTCCAGGATCGTCGGGATCGGTGTCGGGATTTGCGGAACGATTCGAAAGACAGAAGGCAGATCCCTGCACATCACGAGAATCCGGGGCTGGGAGCATGTTGAATTGCAGCGGATTCTGCAGGAAAAAATTTCATCTTCCGGTTTATGTAAATAATGACGTGCATTTACTGGCGCTTGTAGAAAAGAAGAAGTATATGCCGGGAGGACAATTCGGATTTTGTTTATATTGGAATCCGTTCCGGCATAGGCAGTGCATACATGTATCAGAATAAACTGATGGATGGGGTACAGGGCAATGCCGGTTATATCGGGCATACTGTATTGAATGCAGAAGGTCCGATGTGTGTCTGCGGCAATCGCGGGTGTCTGGATGCCTATGCAGGAGAACTGGCATTGAATCGCAGGTATCAGGAACTGACAAATAGTGAAAACAAGTCGTATTATACAATGCGGGATTTTATGAAGCTGTCCCGAAATGGGGATGCAGTCAGCCAGAAAATTTTAAAGGATGCTGCTTTTTATCTCGGGATCACGATTTCGAACCTGATCAAGATACTGGAACCCAAAATGGTGCTGATTGCAAGCTGTGAGCCGTTAAAGGGGACAACATATTGGAATATCATGGAAGAAACCATAAAAAATATCACATCAACGAGATGGAAACGAGGCTGGAGCTGAGAGAGGCACAGCTTTTTTAGAGGATGACTATGCATTGGGAGCATGCTGTTATGTTTTCGAATATTTATTTGAAACGCCGCGTTTGTCCCTGGCAATCTTGTGAGGCACAACAATAGAATGCATGCTCTGCGAGCATTCTATTGTCATGAATAAAAAAAGAAAAAGCTGTCCTGTGATGAAAAACGGATCACAGGACAGCTTTTTTATCGCAAAGAAAATCCGGCTTCTATAGGATAAAAAACGTTTTGCAGGATGGTCTGGTTTTTGAAAGGCTGGTGCTGCAGGCTTAGTCAATCTTTCCGGCACCAAATTCAGGGAAATCCGAAATCGTGCGTTCGAATCCTCCGCAGACGTTGGTTGCGCTGACGACGAAAAAAGAGGCAGCTTTTCATAGCCCTCGTTTATGCACTCGAAGGAGCCGTCGGTTTTGAAACAGGAAACCATGTCTTCTAAGGCGCGGACGGCGAGAGCGGGATTTTGCTGTGCAAGACACCAGATCATCCAGCCGGAGGCAGTTGCCCAGTAAGCACCGTTCTGGTAGGTCTCAGGTTCGACATCGATCAGCAGGCGCTCCCAGTATTGTCCTTTTAAGAGGTGGCGAACCTGACCGCGGTAGACGCAGGCATCATAATTTTTTCCAGAAAAGAGAGAACCGCCTGTTTTTCGTCCGCAGAGCAGGGAAAGCCAATGTAAAGCATGTACGCCATGCCCCAGATGTCGTACTGATGGCAGTCTTTTTTGTTGCAGCATAAAAAGCGCCGGCAGCAGGATCAAACAGCAGGGAAAGGGAGCGCTCGACTGCCTCGGCAGCTTCTGCGAAGTGGTCCGGATTTCCGACACCGTAGGTTTTGCACATGTGTTCCATCATGCGGCAGGCGCGCCAATAGAGCAGGGATTCCATGTAAAGCGTGCCGGTTTTGCCGATGGTATCGGTGAAGCCGTAAGGAGAATGGGGTTTCTGAACGTCGTTGTAGACCAGACCGTTTTCGTCGATGGGCAGCAGGAACAGTCCCTGCTCGAGAACGGCCTCCCATTCGGTAAACAGAGGCAGAAAAGCGTCCGTATCCATTCTTCTGGAAAGGCTGTCCACGGTGAAAATCAAAAACGGCGTATTGTCGAGATTCGCCTCTCCGACGGGAGCTGCAGCGATTCCGGCGGCGTAAACAGCCAGACCGTCTGTCGTTACGCGGTCTGGCATCCATCCGTCGGCGCGGCGGTGACGGACTGCATAGCGGATGCAGTTTACAATATCCTGATCCGGAATGGCGAAGCCTGCGTATTCCACCATATAGGAAAAATCGCGGAGCCACAGCCCGTCATAGCTGGCGGTTCCGTCCGGGGTATAAATCACAGTGCCGTCTGCAGCTGTGCGGCGGCAGCCATGGACAAGATCGGAGGCGAGAGAACGTAAATATTGTGTTGTATTTGTGTACATTGGTTGAAGTCTCCATTCTGCGGTATATTTTTGTTACTTTAACGTTAAAAGGTGCGGGAGCAGTCGGTCGAGCACCGCTTTGTAGCCGTTTGCGTACATGTGCATCCCTCTACAGTATATTCTGCTTTCAACTGTCCCTTTTCATCCTTGATGTCATCGTTGGCGTCTATGTAGGCTGCACCGACCTCGGCGGCGAGCTCTTTTACCATCTCGTTGGCGCGACAGATACAGTCATTGTTGCGGACTTTTAACACTTCTTTCATGCCTGCATCGGCAACGTCCGGATTGACCGGATAATAGGCGAGCAGAAACAGCTTTGCCTGTGGAAGATGTTCGCGGATGCCGGAAAGAATGGTGCGGTAGCGGTTGTGCAGAACGTCTGGCGTGCAGGCGGGATCGTTTAAGTCGTTGGTTCCGATATTGATGAAAAAATGTAGGCGGGACGGAGCGCATAAACGCAGTCCTGCATGCAGGCGAGCATTTCCGATGTGGTAAAGCCGCCGACACCGCGGTTATAGATGGTCAGCGGAAGGTCGAAATCCGCGACAAATTCCTGGATGGGAAACTGTTCCATCAGGCTGGGGGAGCCTGCAAACAGGATCTGTCCGGGTTTGACGAACTCGTTGAGATAGCGGAAACGCATAACCCGGTCAATTTTTCCCGCATCTCCATGTAGAGCCTGATTCAGTTTGTTGTAAAATTCTATGTCCCTGAAAACTCCATTCCGCATGTATAAAAAATCAATGTCTTTGTGACGCCTGCGGTCATGGAATGTGTGAAAAAATAAGCGAAAACCAAGGATGCAGAGTATAAAAAATAATGCCGCAATGCGGGTCATGGAAACGAAAGCAGGATGCAGAGAAACACAGGACGCACATAAACGGATTTTTGTGCACAATAAAAAGAAAACCGGGACAGGCTGTAAATAGCGTGTCCCGGAATTGTACAGCCGGTTTATGTTTGACAATAAAAGGTTCGCAGAGCGTGCATTCTATTGTATTGCAGTGATCGTCACCGCGTGCAGATAGGCGTCGGAGCCAGACGCACAGGTAACGGAAATGCGCTGGTTGGTGACCAGAACCCTGCAGCCGTTGATTGCGTTGACGGAATCGAGCTTGATTTCCATCTGTCCCTGAGGTGTATCGAGGAAAAGCATATTTTCGGTTGAGTTCCCGTTTACAGTGCCGGTGGCGGTCAGCGTGGAAGCGGTATTGACAGAAGCCGAGGAGCTGCTTCTTGCGCCGACTGTAGTAACGGCGTGTAGATAGCCATCATTGCCGTGGTAATAATAAACGGTCAGGGAACGTCCGCTTGTCATCATCAGACCCTTTAAGGTGTTTGCATTGTTGTCGATTACAAACTGCATCGTGCCCCCGGTGGTGGAGAGATAGAGCAGGTTGTTGGTCGTTTTGGAATCTACCGTGCCGTTTATGAACGGATAAGCAGAGTTATCGCCGTTTACAGATGCAGAGGTATTGGCTGCAGAAGAAGCGTCCGCGATTTTTACAGCGTGGAGATATGCGTCAGAGCCGCGTCCGCAGGTAATGCGGTATTTGCCGTTTAAAACAAGGAAGGCACAGCTGCCCATCTCGGTAGAAGGATCCAGCCGGATGATCATCTCACCCTGAGGAGTATCCAGATGCAGATCGTTGTCCTTTGTATTTTTGTTGAGGGTTCCGGTGACGTCAACTGTGTTGTTGGTATCTACAATGACATTGCCGATCTGATTGCCGGTGGAAATTTTAGTTGCATGCAGATAGCCGTCGTTGCCGCCGGTAACGGTGACGGAAATTGCCTGATCGGGCAGCAGGATTTTACCGGCAGTGGTGTCAGTGGCATTATCGATCTTAATCTCCATTTTGCCCTGGGGGGTATCCAGCAGCAAAAAGGCTGCCGGTGGTGCCGGACATGACCTTGCCCTGTACGGTAACCGTATTAGCTGCCTGAGCAGGAAGCAGAAAAGCCGGTGTAAAGAGCAGGGACAGAACCAGACAGGCTGTTAAAACAAGCCCGAAATGTTTGTGCATTTTCATAAGGAAGCCTCCGTTCAATAGAATCCGTGTCAGTACAGGAAAACAGACCTGTATCAAGATAGTTTCATCATATAATAAGCCCATTTAAAAAGCAAGAAAAGTTGTCAGAAAAAAGAGATTCTGGTACACTATGGGTTACAAGTACACTCGTGGCTTTTTACAGGAAGCAGATGAACGGATTGCTGGGCAAAAACAGACTTTGGAAGCAACCGGAAATTTTTTGAGGAATGGGGAACTCAGAATGATCAACAGGGAAGATATGCTGGAACTGACCAGACGGATGACACCGAGCCGCACCTGCATGGATCGGATCGCGGGCGGATATATGGATGAGGACGGCTTTCTGGACGGAAGCTTTAACATACATTTTCTGAAGCTTTCCGGGGAAGAAAAGGCGAAGAACCTCGCGCTTTGCAAAGGCGGTTCCTTTTCGAAGACAAATGAACAGCTAAAAAGAATACGAATTTTCACCGACACAGGAAAGGCCCGGAAGCCTGTGGCAGCTGCTGATGGCGATGCGGGAGGCGAGGCTCAAAAATGACGCTCTGAACGAAACGTTTTATGAACTGGTCGGTGAGCATTATCAGAGCGTTGGAAAAGATTACGCGGTCTTTTTGTTTCACGGAACCTATGACGTCCCGCTCAAAGCGTCCGACAAGGAAAGTCTGTGGGAGTCTGAAGAGGTGTACGATTTTTTAGTGTGCACGATCAGTCCGCTGGAGGGCGAATACGAGCCTGGTGAACCGGAGTGGGGCTTTTTGTTCCCTGCCTTTTCTGACCGCAGTACAGAAATCCATCGAATCGATATTTTTCAGAAAAATGCAATGGCATCCCAGACAGAGCTGATGAAAAAGCTGTTTCCCTAGAAAACAGTGACGCAGCAAGTTGCAGTCCGTTCCTGTATGCTGATGATACAGTATTTTATTGTGCTTTGGGAAGCTGCGTAAAGATTGCGTAAAGAATATCTGCGCAGAGCTGCCAGCGGTTGACAGGAGCCAGTAGTTAAGGTATTCTGGGAAAGATGTAATTGGAAAACGAAAATTTTAGGAGGATATTCATGATTAAAGAAGCAATTGGAGGCTTTTGTATGGCGCTGGCGGACAGCGTTCCCGGTGTATCCGGCGGTACGGTGGCCTTTATTATGGGGTTTTATGACCAGTTTATCGGTTCGGTCCATGACCTTGCCTTTGGCAAGATGGAAGATAAGAAAAAAGCAATCGCCTATCTGATCAAGCTGGGTATCGGATGGATCATCGGCATGGGGCTGGCGGTTGTCATCCTGTCAGCGCTGTTCGAAAGTCATATTTATGTGGTAAGCTCTCTGTTTATCGGATTTATTGCGGGCGCGATTCCGCTGATCATCCGGGAAGAAAGGGATGGCTTCAAGCAGTTTGGCAAGGGCATTTTATTCCTGATCCTGGGTATTGTGTTGGTGGCCGGGATCACCTGGTTAAACGGCAGAGCCGGAACCTCTTCGATGGATCTGAGCCACTTCCAGCTCGGAAATGCGATTAAACTGTTCTTTATCGGAATGATTGCGATTTCTGCGATGTTTTTACCCGGTATTTCCGGTTCCACCCTGCTTTTGATCTTCGGTGTATACATTCCGGTGATTTCTGCGATCCGCGCAGCGCTGGGGCTGCAGCTTTCCTATGTACCGAACCTGATCTTCTTTGGACTTGGTATCGTAGCAGGCGCATGTAGTGTTGTAAAGATTATCAAGGTTTGCCTGGAGCGCTTCCGCCCCCAGACGCTGTACTGCATCGTCGGCATGATGGTGGGCTCCTTCTATGCAATCGTGATGGGACCGACAACGCTGGAAGAAGCGCAGGCTCCGCTGACTTTCTCCAGCTTTCATTGGATTGCCGGCATCATCGGACTGGCGCTGGTGCTGGGCATGCAGTTTGCAAAAGAAAAGGGAAAGAAAGCCTGAAAAACAGCGTGCAGCTTGTCTCCGGATAGGAGAAAGGCTGCACGTTTTTTTCATGACAATAGAATGCTCGCAGAGCGTGCATTCTATTGTTTATCACAGAAACGTGTGTCCTGTGATACAAAAGCCCTCCGGACGGGAGACCACTGTAGCGTACATTATCCCCGCCCGAGGATCGCGTCGAGATCCTGTGGCGCAGCGGTGATTGGCGTCAGTGAGTAGCGGTGGACGAGAAGCTGCACGACAGATTCGGACAAAAAAGGCGGGCAGGGTCGGACCGAGGTATATATTTTTTGACACCAAGGGCAAGCAGGGTGAGCAGGATGCAGACCGCCTTCTGTTCATACCAGGAAAGCACGAGTGTCAGAGGCAGTTCGTTGATGCCGCAGCCAAAGATTTCGGCGAGGGCCTGCGCAACGTAGATCGCACTGTAGGCATCGTTGCACTGCCCCATGTCGAGAATGCGCGGGATGCCGTTGATTTCTCCGAGGTCGAGGTCGTTGAAACGGTATTTGCCGCAGGCAAGGGTCAGGACGATGGAATCCATCGGTGCTTGTTTGACAAATTCCGTGTAGTAATTGCGCCCGGGGTGCGCACCGTCGCAGCCGCCGACGAGGAAGATGTGTCGGATCGCGCCGGTTTTGATTGCTTCGACAAGCTGCGGGGCGCAGGAGAGGACGGCAGCGTGAGCAAAGCCGGTCGTCAGCATGTGCCCGCCGTTGATGCCGCTCATGCTCTGGTCGCGTTCATAGCCGCCAAGGCGCAGGGCATGACGGATGACCGGGAAAAATCCTTATGCCCGTGTTCGTCAGCTTCAATATGAGTCAGTCCCTCATAACCAACGACGGAGGTCGTATAAATCCGATCCTGATAGCTGGAACGCTGCGGCATCAGGCAGTTGGTCGTAAACAGCACCGGGGCGGGGATGTCCTGGAATTCCTGCTGTTGGCTCTGCCAGGCGGTGCCGAAGTTTCCTGCAAGGTGCGGATATTGGTTCAGACCGGGATAGCCGTGGGCAGGAAGCATTTCGCTATGGGTATAAACATTGATGCCGGTTCCTTTCGTCTGTTCGAGAAGCTGGTGCAGGTCTTCCAGATCGTGCCCGGAAACAACGATGAAGGGACCTTTTTTGATGTCCGTGTGCACTCGTGTCGGAACGGGATTGCCGAACGCGGTCGTGTTGGCGGTATCCAAAAGCTCCATGCAGCGATAGTTGACCCTGCCGAACTCCATAATCAGGGAAAGCCATTCTTCGGCGGAATGCGTTTTGGTCAGCTCGGTGAGCCCGCGGTAAAAAAACCAGCCGTCCACCTCCGGGTCATGAAAGCCGAGACGAGCTGCGTGATGCGCGTAGGCAGCCATGCCCTTTAAGCCGAACAGAAGCGTGGAGCGCAGGGAAACGGTGTCGGTGTCGCCCTCCCAGAGAGGGGCGATGAAGCGTTCCTTTCTCTCCGATCCGGGGCTGTCAAGGCGCCTGCGCATTGCCCGGACGCGGTCGGTAAAGCGCTTGATGGAAGCGTCATCGAAGTTGACATTGGTAAGGGTGGTAAAAAGACCATCGGCCAAAAGGGCGGTGCAGGAATCTGTCTGCACCCCTGCCTCCATGGCGGCATGCGAAAGGCGGATCAGTTCTTCGACGAGCAGATCCCCTGCAAAAGCGCTGTGGACGGCTGCTTGCCGCAGACGCCCGTTTTGATGCAGCCGGTATTTCCGGCAGTCTGCTGACACTGAAAACAGAACATATCTGACATAAGCATCTTCCTTTTTTCTTTTTTCTGAAACGCTGTACGCCAAATGGCCTCAAATTGCAGAGCGTTCGACACACAGCGTTTTGTTTCCGGATTAGTATGAAACGGGAGAAAAAAATATACGAAATCCTTTATCAGATTGTGTACAGAAAAAGAAAAAACGGGTATAATTCTATGAAAATGGAATTGTTTGAAAAGAAACACAAAGGGAGAAAGATTGAAAAATAAAATTTTTTCAATCGCGAGATTTGTGTCTGCGCGCACTTGACACAAACTCGGCATGCGCAAAAAGCGTGCGCAGAAATGAGGAGAAAAATGGTAAAGCATGTGATTTTATGGCAGTTAAAGGATTCTTTTACAGAAGAAGAAAAAACGGAAATCAAGGCGGGTATTAAAGCTGGGTCTGGAAGGGCTTGCAGGGCAGATTCCCGGTCTGCTTTCCATTCAGGTACATACAGAAGGGCTTCCTTCTTCCAATGCGGATCTGATGCTGGATTCCTGCTTTGCAGATGCAGCTTCCCTGAAAGGTTATTCCGTACATCCGGCCCATGTGGCGGTTGCGGATGGCAAGGTGCGCCCGAACGTGAAATGCCGCGTGTGCATGGACTATGAGGTGACAGAGGCCTGAAAAAGGGATATAATAAAAGTGGCAAAATGCCATTGCTTTTTCAAAATTTGATGTTTATAATAATTTATAGTGTTTAGAAATTCAAAGACAAAGGCAGGTGAATGAAATGGATAGCTGCGATGCTCACGGGCGAAGTCGCTGCATAGGATGGGAAGCAGAAAAAGCACAGAGACGCAGCAGATCCGTTTCGTTCTGAGCCTTTTTTCTGTTCAGTTCTTTCTTCTTCATGGCGATAGAGTTTCTATTGTTCCTGTCCTATGGAATCCCAATAGCACGACAAGTCAGGTGAAAAGCAGGTTGCAGAAGATGCCGCAGGCGTGGATCAACGCAAAGGGGCTTCTTTTTTGTTGCGTGATTTATGCAGAAGATGGTGTCTCTGTGTGCAAGTTTGGAGAAGAAAGGAGACGGGAGAGATGGAGACAAAGGACTATACTCAAGAGATCATTGACATTATCCGGAGCAATACCTCCCCGGCGGTGATGAGCAGCCGGCTGGAGGATTACCATGCCAATGACCTTGCGGAAGTTCTCAAAAAGCTGACGGTACAGGAACGCTGCAAGCTGTACCGGATCCTGGATAAGGATATGCTTTCGGATATTTTAGAATATACGGAAGCAGATGAAGCAGCAGAGTACTTAAAAGAAATGGAACCGCGCAAGGCTGCGGCGATTCTTTCCGGAATGGAGACAGACTCGCTGGCAGAAGTGCTGCGCATGCTCGATAAAGGCAAAAAGCGTCTGTTGATCGATCTGCTGGATGACGATGTCCGCCACGATATCGAAGTGATCGCATCCTTCGATGAGGATGAGATCGGCAGCAGGATGACCACTAACTGTATTATCATCCAGAAAAATGTTACCGTGAAGGAAGCAATGAGCAGCCTGATCTGTCAGGCAGCCAAAAACGATAATATTTCTACAATTTTTGTCGTAAGCAGCCAGCAGAAATTTTACGGTGCCATCGACTTAAAAAGACCTGATTATTGCAAGGCAGGATCATCCGCTTGAGGAGCTGGTTGTAACCTCTTATCCGTATGTATATGCGGAGGAAGAGATCGACGAGTGTATCGAACGCCTGAAGGATTATTCTGAGGATTCGGTTCCTGTCCTGGATAACGATAACCGCCTGTTGGGCGTCATCACATCCAGCAGCATCATCGAGCTGGTTGATGACGAAATGGGCGAGGATTACGCAAAGCTGGCTGGTTTGACGGCAGAAGAGGATCTCAAAGGAGCCGTTAAAAGGAAAGCATGAAAAAAAGAATGCCGTGGCTGTTGATCCTGCTTGCTCTCGGCATGGTTGTTTCGTCGGTTGTAGGCATGTTTGAGACAGTTGTGACGCAGCTGCCGATCATCATGTGCTTCCAGTCCCTGATTTTGGATATGGCAGGTAACGTCGGTACACAGTCCCTGGCTGTGACGATCCGGGTATTGATGGACGAATCCCTGACAGGCAAGCAGAAGGCAGAGCTTGTCTTTAAGGAAATGAGGATAGGCTTATGCAACGGTGGTTTGTTGGGACTGATGTCCTTTGTACTGATCGGACTCTATATTTTTTGCAATCAAAGGAAAGACCCTCGCCTTTTCCTATGCGGTATCCGCGTGCATCGGTGTTGCCCTGCTTCTGGCAATGCTGATCTCCAGTGCGGTTGGTACGTGTATTCCACTGCTTTTCAAAAAGATCAAGGTCGATCCGGCAGTTGCTTCCGGTCCTTTGATTACGACCATCAACGACCTTGTTGCGGTAGTGTCCTACTACGGCTTGAGCTGGCTGTTTTTGATCGAGTTCTTCCATATGGCGGGTTAATTCTTACGGAGGATTAAGAAATTCCTTCAGAAAAATAAGCTTTTGTTTAGAAAAAATTTCGGAAAAGCCTCTGCGGCTGTTTGGAATTTGCCTTTATGATAAGGGCAAATGAAACAAACGACTGCGGAGGTTTTTTTATGGATATCGATAGAGAAAAGGAAGGAAAGTGCCTGACGGTGACAGTGCCCTGCTATAATTCGGAAAGCTATCTGGAACGGTGTGTGGAATCCCTTTTAAAAGAGCGCGACGGTCTGGAAATTATTCTGGTGGATGATGGGTCGACGGATAGAACCGGACAGCTTGCAGATCAGTATGCGCGTGCATACCCGGATGTGGTTCGGGTTGTGCACAAGAAAAACGGCGGGCACGGTTCCGGTGTCAACGCAGGGCTGATGCTCGCAAACGGAATTTATTTCAAGGTTGTGGATTCGGACGATTGGCTGGATGAGGCTGCATTTCATAAGCTGATGAGCGTCCTGCGTTTCTGGTGCCGGACAAAGGAGGAAAAGCGCCCCGACTTGGTTGTCTGCAACTATGTATACGATCATCTGGAAGAGGGAAAAACGAAAGCAGTCCGCTACGGAAATCTTTTTCCCGAGCAAAAAATCTGCAGGTGGGACGAAATCGGCTGTTTTTCGCCGGAACAGTATCTTGTCATGCATGCGCTGATTTTTCGGACGGGAGTGCTGTATAACTGTGGGTTAAAGCTTCCGGAGCATACGTTTTATGTGGACAACCTGTTTGCAAACTGCCCGCTTCCGTTCGTGCAGCGGATTTATTATCTGAATGAGGATTTGTACCATTATTATCTGGGGCGCGAGGATCAGTCGGTTAACGAAAAAGTGCTCGTGTCGCGCATCGATCAGCAGATTCTCGTGACGCAGCTCGGCAACCGGTTCGTCGGGTCGGACGCGGTGCAGAACACTGAACCGAAGCTGCGCCGCTATCTCTACCGCAACAGCTCGATTATGATGGCGATTTCCACGATCCATCTGCTGATGCTCGGAAAAGAAGGGCGGCAGCGCAGAAAAAGCTCTGGCAGTCACTAAAAAAAGAGAATCCGAAGTTCTATCGAAGGCTGCGGCTTGGCAGCATCAGCGGTCTGACCTGTTGCCAGGGTGCGCCGGGGGGCGGCGGTGGTGATCGGAGGATACCGCATGGCGCGCCGGATCTGGCAGTTTCAGTGAGGGTGCGGCGATGAAGAATAGGAAAAAGCAGGATAATGCTACGGCGCAGTCCGCAATCTACGTTGGCTTTGTAGACACGCCTGGTCTGTTTGCTTCGATCATCCGCCGAGTGATCGGGCAGAATTATGTGCATGTCGTGCTGGGCTTCGATCCGGAGTTGAAAGAAGCCTACAGCATCGGCAGACGCAATCCGGCGATTCCGCTGTTTGCGGGCTTTGAACGGGAAAATCGGGGAAAAAAAATTCTGAAAAATATCCGACCGCACGCTATCAGGTCTGCCGCGTGGCATGTACGAATGTGCAGAGGGAAGCGCTGCAGCAGGAGGCAAAGACGGAATGGGAACGACGCTTTACCCATCATTATATGGTGATCGGGCTTTTGTTTTTGTTAGCTGGAATCGCCTTTGACCAGAAAAATCACGACACCTGTTCGTCGTGGCTGGCGCGTGTAACCCAGAAGGTCGGCCTGCAGGAATGGCAAAAGCCGTTTCCTCTTGTCACGCCGCGGGATGTGTATGAACAGCTGGGAAAAGACAGCTGTGCGGGAACGCTTGTATTCGAGGGGACACTGGCAGAGCTGGTGGAGGGCAGCGCAGCGGTCGTGGCTTCGGAGGCGGGCTGCGCGGTAGGAACTGCAGCGGCATCGGAATTTGCTGGCACGGGTCGTGACTGGCGGCCGCGTCCGGCGATGAATTGATGGATGTTCGTGCTGCATGCGCAGCAGCGCAGTCATGGCGCGCACATGTTTTGGGGTGCTGCGTGCCTGTAGAATGGAGAGGAATATGAAGGCTCGAAAAAAGGATACGCCTGCAGGCGGACGAAAAAATTATTTTTTGGAGACACTGCTGTTTTTGGCGGTGATGGTACTCACGCTGCGGTTTTGCTTTAGCGGGCAGAAGCCGCAGGAGATCTGGGCAGCGGTAAAGAGTATGCGGGGAATGAGTCTGGCCGGGGCGGTGGCACTCGGCCTTTTCTTTGTCTGTATGGAAGGGACGATCATAAGGATTCTGCTTGGGGCAGCAGGCGGAAAAAGCGGACTTCTGACATGTATCAGCTATTCGTTTCTCGGATTTTTTTTATTCCGGAATCACACCGTCCGCGACCGGCGGACAGCCGATGCAGCTCTATGAAATGAAGAAGGATGGAAACAGCGTCAGCAGCAGTACGGTCGTACTGATGGTCACAGCGGTGTGCTATAAGCTGGTGTTAGTTTGTATCGGTACATTTCTGCTGATTTTTTTCAGGGGAAAATGCTGCGGCAATATCTTGGCGGATATTTCGGTCTGTATCTTCTGGGTCTGTTTTTGAATCTGGCGATCACGCTTGTCGTGACTGGAATGATTGTCCTGCCGCAATGGATAATTGCCTGGGCGGATATTTTTGATCGATTGTTTGTGAAACTGCATTTGTGGAAAGCTTCGGGAAGCGCGGGCAGACAGGAAAAGGTGCGGTGCTTCGTGCAGGAATATCATCGGGCAGTCCTATTTTTAAAAGAGCATCCGGGGCGGCTTGCGGCAGCATTTTCACTGACCTTTGTGCAGAGAAACAGCGCATTTGTGATTACCTGGCTGGTGTACTGCGGAATGGGGCTTTTCGGGACAAATTTGTGGAGCGTCGTCTTTTTACAGGCGGCGGTGACGCTGGCAGTGGACATGCTTCCGGTGCCCGGCGCGCAGGGAATTACGGAGCTCGTGTATCGGAGCGCGTTTGCACAGATTTTCATCGGAGGGACGTTACCTGTGTCGATGATCGTCAGCAGGGCGGCGTCGTTTTATGTGCCGATGGCGGTCGGGCTTGCAACCGTGCTCTGGAGGATGGCGCGTAAGGCAGGAAAGAGCGGGTGGAAGCAGGCTGCGTAAATCAGCCACATCCATATCTCCATAACTGGTGTGCATGGTTTTGCTGGAATGACCGTTTCTGCTGTTGTCTGTTTCTTTGTTACGATAATCATACTTGGAATATCCTAATTCTTCATCCAGTTCCTCGTCCAAAGCACCTTCCAATAGGACAGACATCATGTCACGCATGATGCCATTTACATCGGTGCCGTCTTTGATGCTGATATCATTATTTTTCAGATAATCACGCATCATTTCTCTCATTGCTGCTTTTTGTGGGCTGTCTTTTCTTCTTGCCATAAAAATAACCTCCAAACTGAGTAATTTTATCTTACATCAGTTTGGAGGTTTACACAAACTTTGGGATACTCCCATAAGGTATCTTATATAATGAATTATTATAGAATGAGAGCCGCAAATGCGGCTCTCATTTCATTTCATGGATAAATAAATAATAAAGCTGGAAAAATCTAACGCTGTACGCGACCAGAGCCATCTCCATTTGCCAGTTTTTCTACATCGGAAACACTGACACGGTTAAAGTCACCGATAATGCTGTGCTTCAGGCAGGAGGCTGCAACAGCAAATTCCAGTGCAGCTGATAGTTCCTGATAGTGATTCAGACCGTAAATAAGTCCGCCTGCAAAGCTGTCACCACCACCTACTCGGTCTACGATATCGGTAATGTGATATTTTTTTGATTCATAAAAATGAGCTCTGTTGTTGATGCAGGCTGCCCAATCATTATGATCTGCACTCTTGGATTCCCGTAATGTAATAGCAATAAGCTTCATATTGGGATAGGAAGCAAGCACCTTATCACCAAGGGCTTTGTATTTACTGCGATCAAGGCTGCCGGATTCTACATCTATGTCAACGGTGATTTCAGAGATTTTCTGTACATCTTCTTCATTGGCGATGGCAATGTCCACGTAGCTTGCCAGTTCGCGCATGACCTCAGAAGCTTTCTTGCCATATTTCCATAAATTTTTACGAAAATTCAGATCACAGGAAACTGTAATGCCCTTTTCTTTGGCTGCTTTTACACTTGCAAGGCTTAACTCCATTGCGGTTTCAGATAACGCTGGGGTGATACCGGTAATATGATACCAGTCTATACCATCAAATATCTCATTCCAGTTAAAAAGCTCCGGTTGTGCAATAGCGATAGAGGAACCACTGCGGTCATAGGTGACCTTACTGGGAAGCTGATTTGCACCGCTTTCCAGAAAATAGATTCCCATACGGCCTTCACCGCGTTTTACTTTTGAAACATCAACACCGAACTGGCGAAGCTCTTTTTATACATTCATCGCCGATGACATTATTTGGTAAGACAGTGCAATACTGCACATCCATACCAAAGTTTGCGAGTGAAACAGCAACATTGGCTTGCCACCGCCGCCAAAGGAGGCTTCCATAATGGAAGACTGGAAAAAACGTTCCAGGCCAGGCGGTTTTAAACGCAGCAAAATTTCGCCAAAAGTTAATATTTTCATAGTGTAATACTCCTCGTTTTATTTATTTTTGTAATAAATGGATGGCAAATCCGCCAATTTCCTGCTTTAGATAAAGAGCGACCAATCGGTCATCTTTGTATTTTGCGGTTGATGTATCTGCATAAAAAGCCAGCTCTTTCCAGCTCAGGAACTGCACAGAGAATATTGTTGGTTCTGATGGCAATGTGTCCGTACGCTCCCAAGTTAGAGGATTTCAAAATTTCAATATTGGGAGAGGCAAATACGGAGCTGCTGCCGTCTTTGAGGGGAAATCAAAAGCTGTCTGGAAAAATTACTTACCTCAGTGGAGGATTCAACATTTTCACAGTTGATTCCCAAATGTGCAAATTCAAAGCCGAGCGCATTTTGACGGGCTTCCCTGCAGAGAGCTGTAATCTTATCAAAATTGCCATCTGCAATGTCTTTGCGGGTACAAATCCAGCTGCCGCCTACTGCGTGGATAAAGGGTGCCGCAATGTAGTCACCAATGTTATGGCTGTTAATACCACCGGTAGGCAGAAACTTTACTCCTGGAAAAGGTGCAGAAAGCGACTTTAAGGCAGTAAGTCCTCCGTATACATTCGCTGGAAAGAACTTTACAACAGAAAGTCCTAATTTTACAGCAGACATGATTTCTGATGGAGCGACACAGCCGGGGGTTACAGTAATACCTGCTTTGATGCAATATTTTATGATTTCTTCATCAAAGCCGGGAGAAACAATAAAGCCTGCACCGGCAGATACAGCAGCTTTGCACTGCTCGAGATTTATGACTGTGCCAGCTCCCCACCAGCATATCCGGGCAGGCGGATGCAACAGCAGCAATGCTGTCTTTTGCAGCAGCTGTTCGAAAAGTGATTTCCATAACGTCAATGCCACCGGCAAGAAGCGCTTTTGCGGTGCGGTTGGCACTGCATCTTCTGCATTGTCCAGTACAACAACGGGAACAATGCAGGCACGTGAAAATCGTTCAAGTGGGTTCATAAGATACCTCCTAAATATAGAATAAATAGCATAAGCGGGGGGCACTTCTGTTATTATCCTTTTGAAAATAGAAGGATTTGTATAATGCATGAACAGCAAAATAAGCGGGGGCGTCTTGCTGCTTGCTTTTAGTGTTTCAGAATAGTTGAGCCTGCAATTTGTAAAGGACAGGTCAACCGGGTTTCTTTCTTTGCAACAGAAGGATCTGCAATGCATTCAAGCAGTTTTTGTGCAGCCAGATTCCCGATAAGACGTGGCTGGACTACAATGTTGGTAATGCGGGGCGTCATCAGAGAGAGCAGGATGCTCTGCTCTTCCCAGCCCCAGTCATCAGGACCGCAGAGTCCGATTTCATCTGGAATGTGTATTCCAAGAGAGCGGATTGCATTAAATACATGCAGTACGGTAATGGAGTTGGACACAGAATATGGCGGGAAGTTCCTTTTTTTCCCACAAATATCCTTTAAATGGTGAAGCTGACTGGTGACATTCTGGGTATTGTGAATGTCAATGACGTAGGTTAATTCGTTTGGGTCAACCTCGGGATAATAGAGCTTCACTGCGTCCAAAAAGGAATTGCGCCTTTCGGACCGGACAGAACTTGCAAAATAATTTTCTGTAAAAAAGACAGGAAGTGTATAGCCTTGTTCCTTCAGGTGCTTTACAAGTTCAAAAAAATAGGGTCTCGGTGATTGGAACCCACAAATTGGAAATTATAGTCATCTATGGTACGGTCACAAAGAACGATGGGAAGTCCGGTGCAGGCCTGCTGTATAAGCAGAGGGTTCTGGCTGGAACAGGTGTTTACGATCAGACCGTCTACATGCCGGCTCATCAGGGATCTGATATAGGACTCTTCTTCTTTGATACTATTGTTACAGCTGACAAATAATGGCATATAATTACTGCTCAGGAGTGTTTCACTGATGCCTTGGATCAGAGCAGCACAGAAAGGCGTTGATATATCCGATACAATAACTCCAATATGATGCGATAAATTTGTCTTTAAAGACTGCGCCATAACATTTGGATGGTAATTGGTCATTTTAATAACTGTTTCGATCCGTTCCCGGGTATCCTTTTGGATCAAGTCCTGTTTCCCATTGATATAACGGGAAACAGTAGTGATAGAAACTCCCGCCGCTTTGGCGATATCTGAAATGGTAACCTTTTCATGGTTCATATGATGTGTTTGGGCCGGTTTGGATACATAACAAGTAATGCAATTGTAAAAAATTACTTTAATTTGTACCTGAAACAGCCACGCTCCTTACGTTGTTTTGAAAATATTATAGAATTTTACTTTTTAAATTGTCAAGCAAATATGGAAAACATTTATTAGTTTCTGAAGTTTTTTTGTGTGTAGTGCATAAATGAAAACGATTTCAAATTGTGAAATGTCATGAAATGGGTAGGAATATGTGAAATATATCTTGTAATTGCCAAGATTATGTGATAGATTTGTGGAAAATGATAGTTCAAAACAAGAAAATAGACAAAAACAAAGAAAATAGATGAAATCATTTTCACAATCGAATATAGACACATGATGAATGTGTGATAATGGTGTTTTCGGGAGTTATCCCGTACACATATATAAGCTAAGGTGGGGGCACTGAAATATTCTTAAGAAGCAGGGAGGACAATAAAGAAAGAGAAAATTGAAGTAATTGCTTAAAATGAAAAGTTCAGATGAATCTGACATTAGCGATTTGCAGCATACAGGAAGAGAAGGAAGATGCTCTTATATGTGTGAGCGCTACGCACGTAAGCCTGATATGCACACAAAAACGGTGGCGCAGAAAAGAGGTAAAGAAGATTATGAAGAAAAAAAAGTTATTGTCGGTAATATTAGCAGGTTTTATGGTGATGGGATGTTTAGCTGGGTGCACATCTAATGATCAAACAGTAGAAAAAATGAAAAAAATACTTCAGAGACGGAGCAAGCTGAAAGTGGAGAAAAAACAGTTATTACAGTTGCCCGGTGGGGTACAGATAGTGAAAAGGAAGCATTTGAAAACATATTTGCAGAATTTGAAAAGGCACATCCAGAAATTGACGTCCAGTTAGACTTTAGACCATGGGATACCTACTGGGATATGATTAATGTTAATATGTCTGGTGGTATGCTTCCTGATATTGTAAGCGTGAGTACACAACTAGGTTCTAAATATTATATTCCAGGTGTTTTTGAAGATTTGGCTCCGTATATTGAGAGAGATGAAGTGAAAAACCGAAGAATTTGCACAGAATGTAATGGATGCATTTACAATGGATGGTAAAGTTTTTGGCTTTCCTAATGATATATCTTTGTATCCATTGTGCTACAATAAAGCATTGTTGGATGAGAGTGGTATTGCATATCCGGCATCGGATAATCCCTTGACTTTTGATGAATATTATGAAATGGCAAAGAAGCTGACCAAAATTGAGGGAAATGCATATACTCAGGTAGGGTTTGCTGATGAAGCCCGTACAGCATTTAGACTGCAATGGTTATTTCCAATGTATGGGGAAGCATGTTTGACCAGACAGTAAATCCAACCAAAATTACTATTGATACCCCAGAAGGTAGAAAGGGAGTTGAGGCAATAGCAAAGATGGCAGATGTTGTTGCACCTGTTGCAGAATGGGGGAAAAGCTGGGATGGAGGCCTCCAAAATTCTGCAATAGCAACGTGTACATCTGGTATCTGGATGTTTGGTGATTTTAAGAAAGCAGGTGTTGATTTTGGGGTTGCACCGATGCCAGAAGGCATTGAAGGATCGGCGGTTACAGGTTTGATTAATGGTTTTATGATGGCAAGTAACTGTGAAAATAAAGAAGCAGCATGGCAGGTACTAAAATGGCTTTCTAGTAGAGACGGTCAGCTTCAGGTGGCTAAGAATGGAGTGGGAACACCGATTTATTCAGAATTTGTGTACAGATCCGGCTTTTGCAAATCAGATAGAGGGTGTGGATCTTTCTGCATACAGTTATATGCTGGATCATTTTCAACCATTAGCAATGATGCCAGATGACTCATTGAATATTTTTATTGAGAATAAGATAAAAAGATCTCCTGGAAGGTAAGATTGATGTGAATGGATTTATTGAAGCAATGACCGGAGAGGGTCAAGAGATCTTAGATGCGATGTATCAGTAATAATTACATAGGGTGAGTAATGCCAGGATCATGTAGAAATATACATGATCCTGGTAAGCATAAAATAGGGAGGCTTGAAATGAGCAAGAAAAAGGGAAAATAAAAATGCTTTGCATGGTTTCTTACTTGTAATGCCGTGGTTTGTCGGATTCCTTATATTTTATTTGTATCCTATATGTTCCAATATTGGATTAAGCTTTACAGATAAAACAATCTGGGGTGAGGGCAAATTTGTAGGGTTAAAAAATTACTATAAAATATTCTTTGAGGATTAAGGTGTTTTGGATTTGCTTGAAGAATACTTTTCTGTGGGTTATTTTTTCTAATGTTATTATGCTTAGTGTGTCTTTGATAATAGCGAATTTGTTAGCAGGAAAAGTTAAAGGGGGCAAATTTTTTCGGACTGTTTTTTATTTTCCTTGTTTACTGCCACCAGTAGCATTTGGTGTGGTTTTGGGATTTATATTCTCGGGGAGTCCAAATGGTTTTGTGAATCATCTATTTGGACTTGGAACTCATGGATGGTTTAGTGATTCAACTTTAGCTATGCCAACGGCAATTGTTTCCAGTATCTGGTATATCGGAACGCCAATGATAATTTTTCTTGCGGCTATTAAGGGAATTAACCCCAGTTACCAAGAAGCTGCATTGATTGATGGAGCAGGAGCAGTTCGAAGATTTTTTTTTCAGTTACTTTACCTCTGATTTCACAGTCTATTATCTTCAATTTTATAATGGGAATAATAAATGGATGGCAGGTATATGAACATATTATTCCTTTTACGAAAGCGGAGGGAGATGTGATCAAACCATATGGAAGGGATTATGGATTGGGAGTGTTGTTGATCCATATTTATGAGAAAGGGTTCAAGGATTTTGAAATAGCATATGCGGCAGCATTAGGTATAATTTTATTAATCATTGTTTTACTTTGTACATTGGCTGGCTTTGGCTTAATAAAGAAGTTGAAACTGGATTATCAATCTTTTGACTGAAAGGAATGTAGTTATGAAAAAAAAGTATTTTAGAGTATTAAAGTGGATTATATTGGGAGTATCCCAAAATTTGTGTAAACCTCCAAACTGATGTAAGATATAATTACTCAGTTTGGAGGTTATTTTTATGGCAAGAAGAAAAAGACAGCCCACAAAAAAGCAGCAATGAGAGAAATGATGCGTGATTATCTGAAAAATAATGATATCAGCATCAAAGACGGCACCGATGTAAATGGCATCATGCGTGACATGATGTCTGTCCTATTGGAAGGTGCTTTTTGGACGAGGAACTGGATGAAGAATTAGGATATTCCAAGTATGATTATCGTAACAAAGAAACAGACAACAGCAGAAACGGTCATTCCAGCAAAACCATGCACACCAGTTATGGAGATATGGATGTGGCGATCCCAAGGGATCGTAACGGTGATTACGAACCACAGCTGATTAAAAAATATCAAAATACCGTAACTCAGGACATGGAAGAAAAAAATACTTTCCATGTATGCCAAAGGAATGACCACCGGAGACATTGAATCCCACATGCGTGAATTATACGATATTGATATTTCTGATAGCACAATCAGCCGGATCACAGACAAAATCCTGCCGATTGTAAAGGAATGGCAGGAACGTCCTCTGGAAGAAGTGTATGCTGTAGTATTTATGGATGCGATCCACTATCATGTCCGCAGCGAAGGACGTATCGTAAAACGTGCGGTTTACATTGCTCTTGGTATCGACATGAGCGGAAAAAAAGATGTCCTTGGATTGTATGTTGGAGAGAACGAAAGTGCGAAGTTCTGGCTTTCTATCATGAATGGATTAACAAACAGAGGCGTTGAGGATATCCTGATCGCATGCGTTGATGGTTTAAATGGATTTCCACAGGCAATCGAGGCTGTTTATCCAAAAACAGAGATTCAGCAGTGTATCATCCATCAGATCCGTAATTCAACAAAGTTTGTTTCATACAAAGACATCAAAAAAAACTGATGGCTGATCTGAAGCTTGTATATGCAGCTCCAACGGAAGAAACAGCTTTAAATAAGTTAGAATTGTTCAAAGATAAATGGGATTCCAAGTACCCGAAAATCTATAAATCCTGGAATGATAACTGGGCAACCCTGTCCACTTATTTCAAATATCCAGAGGCAGTAAGACGCCTGATTTACACCACAAATGCCATTGAAGGCTTCAACCGTCAGCTCCGGAAAGTGACTAAAAAGCAAAACGGTTTTTCCGTCGGATGACAGCCTTTTGAAAATGCTGTATTTGGCAAAAACCATGGATATCACGAAAAAATGGACCGGTCACAGGCAGGACTGGGGACAGATCCATTCCCAGCTTGAAATTTATTTTGAAGAACGTCTGGCAGGACGGAACCTGTAAAACAGTCAATTTTAGGCAGGTTTTATTGACATGCCTAAAAACTACTGTATAATGCAGATATGGGCAGAATCCGGAAAATCGGCTCTGCCCATTTGTAACTATTCACAAATCTTATATCAGTTTTTAACGTTTACACAAAACTTGAAACGGTCTCATTATATTGCTAATGTTAGCAATAGTTATGCTGGTGCCATTCTTTTGGTTGATTTCTAGTTCCCTAAAAGATAAAACGCAGTTTTATTCTAATCCTCCAGTTTATTTTCCTATTCCGATGCATTTTGAAAATTTTGTAAATGCATGGGTAAACATCGGCTTTTTTAGAGCAATTTTAAATTCCTTGGTATTTGCATTGACTTTTACCATAATTGTGGTATTTAGTTCAGCGTTAGGCCCGCTTATGGATTTTCAAGATTTAAATTTCCGGGTAAGAAAGTATTATTTGTAATTCTGCTGTTATCGATGATGCTGCCTACACAGATTATGACGATTCCCTTATTTTTGATGTTTAAAAAACTGAATATGATCAATACTATATTACCAATGCTCTTACCATACTGTTTAGGGGTTCCATATCATATTTTTTTAATACGCCAGTTTATGAATGGAATACCGAAAGAAGTGGATGAAGCAGCTAAAATTGACGGTTGTGGAACTATGCAAATATTCTTTTATATCATTGGACCTATGTCAAAACCAACGTTGATTGTGTCAGCGCTTTTGAATTTTATATGGGCATGGAAAGATGTATGGTATTCCAATATTTATCTTGGAAGACCAGAAAGGCAAACAATTTCAGTAAGGCTACTTTCGTTAATTGGAGATAAGAGTGTAGAGTATGGGCAGATGATGGCAGCTACAGTCATGATGATGTTGCCTGTTATTCTTCTATATTTTTTTTGTGCACAAAAGTATTTTGATGAAGGTATTACTATAACAGAATTGAAATAGCTTAAAAGGAAGATCAATATGTATCAAATGATGATAGGAACTTATACCAAAAGAGGTAGTGAAGGTATTTATTTGTTGGAAATGGATGATATTTTGCAGCAAGTAAGAGTAATATCAGTTATTGGAGAAAAAATCCCTCCTATTTGTGTTTGGATTCCGAGAAAAAATGTTTGTATGCTGCTTTGGAAAACGAAGTTGGGGAAGTGGCTGTTTACAATGTTGAAAATCGAAAAGCACCGAAATTTATGGGGAAAATATGAGACAGGAGGGAGTACAACATGCCATGTGTCCTTGTCGGTGGATCACAAGTGGCTTTATGCATCTAACTATGAAGATGGATCCTTTACTATATTTGAAGTGGGAGATGCTCTCAGAAAAAGCAGGATAATCTTTAATCAGGCAGGTCGATATAAGGCAAAACCTCATGCACATAGCGTTTTTTCAATTTTTGAAGAATGAAGCTATATGCTGCGATAAGGGACTGGATAGTGTTTTGATATATGGGGATGGAGGAGAGATATGCCGCTTTTATTTGAAAGGAAGTAATTTTCGGATTTTGGAAAGTGAGAAACAAAACCTCTATCTTGTAGCGGAGAAGAGTAGTGAAATTGTTGTGATCAGTTATGAACATGGGAAACTGACACTTCAGCAGCGTATATCAACGGTGGAAAAAGGGTTTGCCAAAATTAATTATGCGGCAGCAGTACGTATATCACCCGATCGACAGTATCTTTACACTACAAATCGAGGTGAAGATACTATTGTGATTTATAAGATCCAGAAGGATGGAACCTTAGAGTTTTTAGAACGTCATTACCTACCAGGGCAATTTCCTCGTGATTTTAATATTTCAAAAGATGGAAAAATTTTGGGTGTGGCTTTAGAGTATTCAGATTGTGTAGTTTTTTATGATGTAGATAACAATACTGGGACTATAAGACTACGGAAGGAAATGGTTCGCATTCCGAGTCCTACGGCTATAATTATAGAATAAGGAGAATGACTGTGAGAGAAGAACTATATAATGGAATTAATATTCAGAAGCCTTGGCCACCACGTATGAAAGAAAAGGAACAGGCATTAAAAAAAGAATATAGATAGAATACCAGAAACTATTTGTTATCTATCAAACCCTCCGAAGGTAATTCCTATTCATGTTGGAAGGCAATTATTTGTAGATGACTTTTTGATTGACACATCAACCTTGCAACGTAAATATTATTACCCTGAACCCTATGTGGGGAATCCGATTTTAAAACCACAGACAAAAATTGAAAAAAAAAAATGAGGGATGTTGTCCAGTGGCAGCTACTTTTACAGACGGTGTTTTTTATGATTCAAAAGATGGACTCTATAAAATGTGGTATCAGGCTGGGTGGTTTGATGGAACTGCATATGCAGAGAGTTTGGACGGACAAAACTGGTATAGACCAGATTTGGATGTTGTACCCTGGAACAAATATGGTATTACCTTTTCGTAAGGGGTATAAGCGGGATGGTGCAACGGTATGGATTGATCATGAAACAAAAGATCCAAAGAGCAGATATAAATCATTTGTTTTTTTTTTAGAAAAAATGAGGTCGAAGAGATAGGGGAACTTTATATTTCCTCAGATGGAATTCATTGGAATGGGCCAACAATAACTGGACCGTGTGGTGATGCGTCTAGCTTCTTTTTATAATCCTTTTCGAAAAAAGTGGGTATTCAGCATTAGAAAAGTAGATGTAGAGGGGGATTTTCACTATAGATATAGACAGTATTATGAAACGGAAGATTTTTTGAAAGGTGCAGATTGGGGAAGAAATGATCCTGTTTTTTGGTATGGAGCAGATGATTTAGACAAAAAACATGCGATATACGATTGTACTACACAGTTATATGGTGTTGATTGTGTAGCCTATGAAAGTATTTTGCTAGGAGCTTTTGAGATTTTTAAAGGACCTCATAATAGAATTGCAGAAGAACTTGGAGTTCGAAACAATGTGATATTACATTGGGTTATAGCCGGGATGGTTTCCATTTTTGCAGACCAGATCGAACAGCTTTTCTTAAGGGTTCTGAGAAAAAGGGGACATGGGATTATGGCTATATTCATGCCTCTGGTGGCTTATGCATTGTAGAAAAGGATCAGTTGCGGTTTTATTATTCTGCGTGGTCTGGGGAGTCACCCAAATATGGAAAAACATATGTATGCAGGTGGAGCTACTGGTTATGCTACGTTACGGAGAGATGGATTTGCAAGTGTTGCAGCAGAAAAAAAGAAGGATTTTTTAAAAACTAGAGTGCTGGTTTTTAAAGGGGAATATTTGTGGCTGAATACAATCAGCGACTTGGGAGAGGTACGTGTAGAAGTAAGAACAGCGTCTGATGAACCAATAAATGGTTTTAGAAAAGAAGAATGTGAACCGGTTATTACTGATTCTACAAAAAGTAATGGTTCGATGGAGTAGTGGAAACAGTCTAAAACAATTGGAAGGGAAGCCGATTAGATTTGTATTTTGGATTAGGAAGGCAGAAGTTTTTTTCTTTTTGGGTAAGTGATGATGAAAGAGGAAAAAGTAGAGGATATATGGGCGCTGGAAGTACAAATTGTGAAGGAATTCGTGATATCTAAGTGATAAAATTGGTGAATTATAGGAGGTGTTCAAGATGAAAACAGCATTGGTTACAGGTGGAAACAGAGGGATTGGAGAAGGTATTTGTAGGGTTTTTAGCTGAGAGGGGATACGATATTTTTTTCACCTATAAGGGTGGAATATATGATGGCGAAGAACAGTTTCGTAATGAGATGGAAAAAGCAGAAGCATTAGTTCAAAGTATTTGTAATGAATATAATGTAAAGTGTTTTTTGTAAGGAAGCGGATTTTACTAAAGAAGAGGATGTGGAAAAAATATTCCAGACCGCAGTAGTAAAAAAAATGGGAGAAATTCATGTGCTGGTGAATAATGCAGGATATGGAATAGAGGGAAAATTAAGAGATACAAAATCAGAAGATATTGACAAAGAGTATTTTTGTGCTTTTGCGAACACCATTACTTTTAATGAAGCATGCTGCAAATCACATGATAGAAAAAGAAATACGGGGCTGTATGGTGAATATTGGATCTGTAAGAGCCAGTCGGGCGTTCCCGATTGACTGTATTTATGGAAGCTTAAAAGCAGGATTAGAAAGAGCTACTCAATCAGTGGCTTTGGAACTAGGACCCTATGGAATACGTGTTAATGCCATTGAGCCAGGATGTATTCAGGTGAGTCCACTGAAAGAAATGGTTCCATTTTTATGAGAATATGGGACGTAATATTCCTATAGAAAGAACGGGAACGCCAAGAGATATTGGAAATACGGTGGCTTTTTCTTTGCTCGGATGATGCATCTTATATTACTGGACAGACGATACGAGTAGATGGAGGGTTGTTATTGCCAGCAATGCATCAGGGTCCTGATATAGGACCAGACCAGAGATGGAGTCGTGTCCTTTGAGAGCGAAGGTTGAAAAAAAATAGAGTGACTCAATAGATGGTTAAAAAGTTTGTGAGGTTTATCAGAACAGGTTTTGACATTATAGAATTGGAAAAATACGAGTAAATGAAAATGAGTAAAGAGATAGATATTGTTGCGTTAGGAGAATTACTTATAGATTTCACAGAATCAGGATATAGCAAGAATGGAATGAAGCTATTTGAGCAGAATCCTGGAGGAGCACCTGCGAATCTGCTGACAGCGGCAAGCCATATGGGGTGCAGTACTGCATTTGTTGGAAAAGTGGGAAATGATATGCATGGTCATTTTCTAAAAGAAACACTGAAAAAGGAAGGAATTGATACAAGAGCAGTATTAGAGGATACAGAATATTTTACTACTATGGCGTTCGTGGAGCTGGATGAGAGAGGAGAGCGAAGTTTTTCTTTTTGCAAGGAAACCGGGAGCGGATACTATGCTTAGAAAAAAGAAGAATTGGATGAAAAATTACTTTCAAATTGTAAGATATTTCATTTTGGGTCATTGTCTTTAACAAATGAGCCATCCAGGAGTGCAACGTTGGAAGCGATATCGATCGCTAAAAAAAGGCAGGAGTGATTATTTCTTATGATCCCAATTATCGGGCATCATTATGGAAAAGTGAGTGTACTGCTGTAGAAGAAATGAAAAAAAAAAAAGTGATATCGCTGGCGGATATAATGAAGGTGTCGGATGAAGAGAGTCTGCTTTTGACAGGTGCGTCCAATTATGAGGATGCATCAGATGAGTTCCTGAAGATGGGAATAAAATTAGTTGCAATTACACTGGGAAAGCAGGGGGTATTAGTGGCAAGAAAGGATCAAAGAGAAATTTTTGATGCGTTCTCTGTTAATACGGTTGATACAACGGGAGCAGGCGATTCCTTTTGGGGTGGATTCCTAAGCAGGCTGTTATCGTATAATCAGGCAATAGAAAAGCTGGAATAAATGGGAAGAAATCAGTCAATGTGCGCTGACAGGCAATGCGGTTGCAGCATTATGTGTACAAAGTAGAGGAGGCATGCCGTCTATTCCGGGCAAGGATGATGTGGAATTATTTATCAAGAATAACAGAAAGAGGTGTTTTCATGATTAAAAACAGAAGGATCGGACATATTGGTATTGCTACCAATGATGTTGAAAGAGATGTGCAGTGGTATGTAGATGTGCTTGGCTTTGAAGTGACCGGCAAATTTCAAAATGGAAACGATACTGTTTATTTTTTGAAAAATGATGATGTTGTTTTTGAAATATTCCCATCAGATTCTCGACTCCCGGATGAGGTTTCCGGAAGAATTGATCACTATAGTTTTGCTTCTGATGACATTGAGTCTGACTATGCATATTGCGTAGAGAACGGATATAAGATCGTTACCGATGGTATTGAAGGGATCGCAGGATTTTGGGACAACGGTATCCGGTATTTCAAGATAGCAAGTCCAACGGGGGAACAGTTTGAGTTCTGCCAGATCTTGTGATGAAAATTATAAATAAACTAAATCCTCGCATTTCAGCACTTAAATTTAAAGATGAAGTGCGGGGATTTTTGATAAATAGCCTGTTAAAAAATGAAAAAATTTTAGCTTTTTACCCTAATTGCTCACTTGATGAAAAGGGACATTCTGCGGTAGGATGGATGGAATATAAAAGGTCAGAGGATTATGGGGAAACATGGTCACAGCCCTATATCTTTCAGCCGTCATTAAAATTGCTACATTCTGAGATGAAATACTCCGCTATGTGTGAAAAGGCAATAGTGAATGAAAAGGGAGATATTATTGTATATCAATTAATATGTGATATATCAAATGATCCACAGTGGCAACCCTATATGGTGCCATCTTATTCAATTAGCCGAGATAAAGGAAGCACATGGAGCAATCTGCGTCAGATAGGAACACGTCGAGGACGTATTTATGATGCGATGTATCAGGAGGGAACAATTTTTTTCTGCTTTTATTTGTCAATGATGCGACGGTTGATTGGACAGGTCAAACCACGGATCATTATTATTCACTTGTGGTTAGTGAAGATGGTGGAGAAAACTATTATGAAAGAAGCAGAATTCCAATTCCGTCGCTGCATCATGGATATGGAAGCATGATGTTTCTGGAGGATGGCCGTCTGATTGTGTACAATTATAATCTGGATGATGAATATAATCTGTCCTATGTGTTAAGTGAGGATAAAGGAATGTCGTGGGGACAGGCAGGTACAACCTTTGTGGCAAAAAAATCCGGAACCCGCAGGTTGTAGGCTTTGAACATTTGTATTTTCTTCATGGCAGAAGCGGAAATAATGGCGAACAAGCAGGAAATTTTGTCTTATATTGCTCGGAGGATGGAATTCACTGGGATGAAGGAAGATATTTAAAAAAGTCCGTACAGAGGGATTAGGGGCTTATTCAAATAATTTGGTCATTGGGAAAGGAACATCCCATGAGAAGCTCCTGATTCAGGCATCGCATGCTTACAAAGATAATCAGACTAATGTTCTTCATTGGCAAATAATTAAAAAGAAAGGTGTAAAGATAATGAAATGTATAATGAATCGAGACCGGATATCCAGGAGGAACTGATCAAACCATATAAAGAAATGGAAGATGTTTATTCCCTTTCCTGCGTTGTAGGGGACGCAATGGAGAGAGAGCAGGTAATGCGACATGATATGAAGCCCAAATCCATCAATAAAAAATAATTGGTCCGGCTATTACTGTAAAGCTGACAGCAGGAGATATCGTGGATTGCCTGTGTGTATTTGAAATTGCCAGACCTGGGGATGTTATTGTAATTGATGCATTTGGAGAAACGGAAACCTCAATTTGGGGAGGACTTATGTCTGGCCTTGCAAGAAATGCCGGTATAGCAGGCGCTGTGATTGATGGCAGCTGCCGTGATACAGATGAGGCGAAGATGCTGGAGTTTCCGATAACTGCCAAGGCTTCAGGGACCTAGAGCAGCGCATACAGCATATTCGGGAAGGAAGGAACCTATTGCGGTAAATGTTCCTGTCTGTTGCGGAGGTGTTATTGTAAATCCAGGAGATTTAATTGTTGCGGATGAAATCGGTGTTGCGGTAGTTCCGTACAATGAGCTGGAAGCTGTATATAAAAAAAGGCACGCGCTCAGGCAGATCTTGAAATTGCAACAAGAGAAGAAATTCTGAGAGGAGCAACCGTTGATGAATTGCTTGCAAAATTCGGAAGAATATAATCATGAATTGAAATATATCATTACTCTTGATGGTGGTACAACGAATACTGGGCATATTTGTGGAAACAGGATGGTTCCTTTGTTTCTTCTAAAAAAAAAGAAAGAGCAGGTGTCAGGAATACCGATATGGATGGATCTGATCAGGTGATCCGTGAAACGGTAAAAAAAGATGTATTGATGGCCTGATAGAAGAAAGTCATATAGAAGAAAGCCAGGTTCAAGGGATTTTTTGCTCGGGGATGTTAACCTCTAATGTGGGGCTTGAAGAAATTCCATATTTATGCGCACCTGTTGATGAAAGGGCTTTGTGCAATGCAATAGAATGCCGCTTCTTTAATGATATTACCAGAATACCTTTTTACATGATTCCGGGAGTCAGGAACCATGTAGAGAATATCGGATTAGATACGCTGGAGCAGATGGATGTTATGCGTGGAGAAGAAACAGAGGCGGTGGCTTTGTTGAGGGAGCGTGGCAAGGGCGAGGATCTGATTTTTTGTTTTACCAGGCTCCCATACTAAAATAATATATGCAAATGAAGAAGGGTTTATCTGCCGTTGTAAGACAACCATGAGTGGAGAACTGCTTGATGCTTTGTTTTTCCATACGTTATTAAAGGATTCACTTCCGGATTTCTTTGTCGGTGAAGAGGAATATGATTATCAGGCGGTGTCAGATGGAGCTCGGACGGCACAGAAGAATTCCTTTACAAGTGCAGTTTTTAAAACACGTATTTATCAAAAAAATATGTACATAAAGATAAAAAGAAGGCAGCCAATTTCCTGTTAGGGGTATTGATGTATTATGATTGCCTGAGTATATGTGAGTTTAAGAAGACAGAGGCTTTGGAAGAGGTGCAGTTTGTTATTGCAGGTAAGCGGATAATTGCACAGGCTGTTTATGATATATTAACAGATATTATGCAGGAAAAGAAGGTTCATCTTTTGGATGAGGACGAACTGATGGCGGCGAAAGGGGCATTTCGTCTCGCAGAATTATATTATAAATGGAAGGAAGGTGAGTAGGATGATGAGTGACCTGAAGGATAGACTTTTAGAAGAGAAGCTGATTGTTATTCTCAGAGGGTTGGCGGAAGAAAAGCTGATTGCTACAGTAGATATCCTGAAAAATATGGGTATGCACTTTTTGAGCTGGCTATTGATAATGAATCGGAATTATCAATGGAAAAAAGTCTCCGGAATATTGAAGGCTTAAGAAAGCATTACGGGGGGATTCCATACATATTGGTGCCGGAACAGTAATAAATAAGCTACAGGTAAAAAGGGTTGCAGAGATCGGAGGAGAGTACATTATTTCTCCGAATTTAAACGAGGAGGTAGTGCGTGCTACTAAAGAAATGGGATTGGTTTCTATACCGGGAGCAGCTACGCCAAGTGAGATCATAAGGGCATATCAGGCAGGTGCAGATATTGTAAAAGTATTTCCGGCAAATTATCTGGGAGAAGCTTATATCCGCGCGATAAAGGCTCCTCTTGACTATATTCCTATTGCTGCTGTGGGTGGAATCCGTCCGGAAGATATACCTGCATTTCAAAGTGCCGGTGTCAGCTGTTTTGGAGTCGGAAAACAGCTTGTAGATGCCGGTTTGTTTTCAAGCTATTGTGATGAAGAAGTATTTCAGATTATAGAAGACAGAGCAAAAAGATATTTACAGGCGATTCGATAAATAAGGATTAAAGCATATGCTGGAAAGGAATTGTATGGCCAAAATTAAAGATTAATCTGCAAAATCCGGTGTGGCTGAGTCTGGGAGCTGCCGTTGTCCGCCCTCGGCATCAAACGTCAGGAGAAGGCCCTGAGCTACAACGTGCAGCAGGTCAAGTCCGAGGAGCTGACGACCGTCAAGGACGCCAACTTCATGAATTCGCTGACGGGCAAGGTCGCGGGCGTTACGATCAACGCCTCCTCTTCGGGCGTCGGCGGCGCGTCGAAGGTGATTCTCCGCGGCAACAAGTCCATCAGCCAGTCGTCCAATGCGCTCTATGTCATCGACGGAATCCCGCTGTATAACTTCGGCGGAGGCGGAGGTACGGAGTTCGATT
>VOFJ01002757.1_pt1 | contig 41323 bp, 58 predicted proteins | sample 5384081 | NCBI WGS metagenome assembly VOFJ01 (sample SAMN12384729, study PRJNA508395) | human gut metagenome | isolation source: healthy gut I | host: Homo sapiens
CTATACGGGCATCGTGTGGCGGGTTCATGACCGCCGGCCCGATTTCAAAACCGTCAAAAACCGATCCAGCGCGTGCTCTACGATGCGCCCCTGCTCTCCGGGCAGCAGATGTCGCTGTGGGAGTGGATCGCCTCGTACTACATGTGCTCCTTTGGGGGAGGTGATGCGCGTGGCGCTGCCTGCGCTGATGAAGCCCCCGGGCGACACGGAGGAGGAGTTTTCCGACGAGGAGTTCCGTCCCCGCACCGAGTGTTAGTTGTGTCGCTGGCCGCGGAACTCCGCGACGAGGGCGTTTCATGAACTATGACCCTGCTATTGGTGAAACGGCAGGGCTTGCTTAAAGACTTTGTCTGCCTGTTCAAGCTCAACCTGGGCTTTGTGAAAGGCGCACCTGTGTTGCTGACGCTCTTAGCAATCACACTATGCGGGGGGACTTGCCAGTGAAGGCTTTGACCGGCTCTCCACCGCTCATTTTCTGGATGACACGGTAATACCCGTTATCAGGGCCGCTGAACAGCGTCACTTGGTTCGGTGTTATCAGTCTTATCGGCAACGGCTTAGGTATTCTGGCTTCTCAGTTGCTCATCGCCCGCATGGAGAAAAAAAGGGACTGTCAGCCGAACCAGTGTGGTCATGTCCACCAGCGCCGGGTATATCCTGTGCCTGGTTCTCTTCGCGGTGGGGCGGAGCTTTTGGTTCATGTTGTTGATGTTCCTGCTGGCGGGGCTTATGCGCACCATCAAGGAGCCTGTGCTGGCCGCCTGGATGAACGACCATGTGGATGAGAAAATGCGCGCCACAGTCTTTTCCACCAGCGGACAGCTGGACTCTTTCGGGCAGATCATCGGCGGGCCTATTGTGGGGCTGGTAGCCCAGCAGGTGTCCATACCCTGGGGGCTGGTCTGTACCGCTTTCCTGCTGTTGCCCGCGCTGTTCTTAGTGCCGGTGGCGGGAAAGAAGCGGGATTGATATGGCATAGTTAAGTTTACTGACGAGCGGGAGGATTACTTCCGCTCGTCTTCATTTAGTAGCGCAAAATTTGAGGACTCTTTATTTCCTTATTCGGTATAGCGGAGGCGGCTGTCAATTCGACATAATTTTCTTGTGATACTTTACCGTACATGAGCATTTGTTTCGTATTTGAAAGAACAAACTCACCAAATAAAAAAAACGATATTCGGGTGGGTTATTTTGTTATACCCTAAATTACCCTCTGAATTTGTTTTTAAATTTGGAGGGATTTTTTTATGTCCTTTTTTCGGGCAGTTATCTATCTGCTCATACGAAGCAAAATTTATCAATACATAGCATATCAGAGAACGGCAGGAAACCAGTTAAAAAAATTTCTGCCAGTGCAGCGGTACTTCTCACCTTGAAAGTAGAAGTACAATCTCCATACAATAGAATTACTATTTCCTATAACCGTAAAGGTCACAGAGCCTTTGCGGTTTTTCTTTTGTCGATTTTTGTTGGAAAGTGCCGTAGGGCTGTTAGTGATATGCGGTGTCGTTCTCCGCCTCTCCATCTGGATTTTTTACATTTCAAAAATTCAGATGGGAGGTATTTACGGTGAAATATGCACCAAGAAAGGTATATATCAGAGAAAGTGGCGGCTATGTGGAATTATCCTACACGGAGTTCTGCCGTTGCAGGGAATCCGACCAGACCTATATGGACAAGCTGTTTATCCCCATTCAAGGCTGTCTGCTTGAAGTCGTGAGGGAGCAATACACAGACTTCTACCGTGACAAGGAACGGTGGCGTTATCTGCAAAAATTAGATACAAAGAATAGCCTGCTTTCTCTGGATGGATTTACGGACAGCGAGGGGAATCCTCTGGACTTTATCGCTGATGAAGCGGCGGACATTGCGGAAACCGTTGTCAATGCGGTCATGGTGGACAGGCTGAAAGCCGCCCTGCCTTTGCTGTCGGATAGTGAACAGGAGTTGATACAGGCAATCTTTTTTGACGGACTTTCCGAGCGTGAAGTCGGGGCGAGGTTGGGCATAACCCAGAGCGTTGTAAACAAACGCAAAGCCAGAATCCTAATAAAACTAAGAAAGATAATAGAAAATTAAAATTTAAGGCGTTCAGCCCCCTTGTTTTTTCCTTTGGGAAAATGAGGGGGCTTTTTCTCTGCCCTCTCAATCAATTCTGATTGGAGGAAGTAAGAATGGCATACAACCACGGACGGGAGGACAGGAAATGGCGTATCTGGAAAGAAGCGGAGGAAAAGCTGCTGCGTGAGTGCGGCGTTGATGAAGCGACCATTGAGCAGATACGCATAGCGGACAGGGCAGACTTCAATTCCAACAGGCGGTTTTACCGATGGACGAATGACGTTGCGGAATACCTTGAGGACATGGCAGACAGGGAGCGGCAGGCGGAAGTGGGTACGGTTGCGGAGTTACTGGACGAGATTGAGAGCGAAAATCTCTATCAAGTATTAGTCACGGTGGACGGGCGTACCTTGAAAATCGTCCTGCTGAAAATGCAGGGGTATTCCACAAAGGAGATTGCCCCGCTTGTGCATTTGACGACTGGTGCCATCTATGCGAGGTTAGACCATCTGCGGAAGAAGCTGCGGAAAATTTTATAGCTTCTAATACAGCCCATTATCCTGCGGGCTACTGGGTGAGGGATGGAAATCCCCTCACTCATTTTTTGCAGGAGGACAACAGGATGGCATACAGGGTTAAGGCATACACGCTTCGGGAGGAATCCACGGAAAGCGGCACAAGGTATTTTATCAGCTTTAAGGACGGGCAGGGCAAATCCCACGAGTTGGAAGTGTCGGAACAGTTCTTTATGGAGTTTCGGCAGATGGAGCGCAGGAACAGGAATCTTTTCCAATGGGACGAGCGGCACAGGGAGTTTAACGAGGTATGGGACGAAACCCTTTACAGACGGGCGTTGCGTGTGCCTAAGAGCCTTGATGAACGCATGATTGAGGAAGAACGGAATGAAACGCTCTATAAGGCGGTTGGGAGCCTTCCAGAGATACAAAGGCGGCGTTTCCTGCTCTACTACGAGTATGAGTTCAATTTTTACCAAATCGCCGCTATGGAGCATTGCACCGCTTCGGCAATACAGAAATCTGTTGCGATTGCAAAGGAGAAAGTAAAGGCGGAAATGAGGAAATATCTCCAACCGTGACCGACACCGCCCGAAAAAGAAATCTGTTTTTTATTTGTGTGGGATTGGCGGCATTACATACTCTCACTTTTTTCCGTGGGAGTAAATCTATTTTTAAGGAGGTCAACGCCTATGTGCAACGAAAACAAAGACACCGCCCGAAAGGAGGAAAGCCATGCAGAAGTTACAGACAGTCAACGCCGAAACGCTCCTTTATGAGCCGCTTGAGAAGCCGTCCTTTGTGGTGGACAGCCTTATCCCCACAGGCTTGTCGCTGTTCTGCGGCTCACAGAAGATAGGCAAGAGCTGGCTCATGCTGAAGCTGTGCTTATGCGTGTCGCAGGGAATCCCTTTATGGGATATGCCGACAATGGAGGGCGATGTGCTTTACCTCTGCCTTGAGGACACGTTCTGCCGCATACAGGACAGGCTGTTCCGTTTGACGGACGAAGCGAGCGGGCGGCTTCATTTTGCCGTGGCAAGCTGCAAGCTGTCAGACGGTCTTATCGTGCAGCTTGAGGATTATCTGAAAGACTATCCAGACAGCAGGCTCATTGTCATTGATACCTTGCAGAAAGTCCGTACAGCTTCAAAAGACAACGCCTATGCAAGCGACTATGGGGACATCTCCCTAATCAAAGATTTTGCCGACAGGCACTCTCTGGCGGTCATTGTCGTACACCACATCCGAAAGCAGAATGACAGCGACGTGTTCAACAAGGTGTCTGGGACGACAGGCTTAACGGGGAGTGCGGACGCTACCTTTGTTCTGGAAAAGGAGAAACGGGCATCCGACACCGCCAAGCTGTATGTGACGGGCAGGGACACGCCCTATCAGGAATACACGCTCCGTTTCCGTGATTGCAGTTGGGAACTTGTGGAGAGGAAAACGCAGGAGCAGCTTGCGAAAGAAACGATACCAGATGTCCTTTTTCGGTTGGTGGATTTTATGAGGGATAAGGAAGAATGGGCAGGCACGGCAACGGAGCTGTTAGCCGCTATGGGGGAAACGGAAACCATACCCACGGTGATTACGAAATGGCTGAATGAATACCGCACCACATTTTTAAGCGAGAACCGTATCTGCTACCAGTACAGCCGCAGGAAAGACGGCAGGCGGATTGCCCTTGCAAGGAGGGCGGGTGACAGCGGTGATGGTGGTGACAGCGATATTGGGATACCCCCTGTTACTGTCATTGACGCTTAAAGCCATGTAAAGCTGGCGGCTCTGCCCTGCGGGTGACAGCAGTGACGGTGGTGACAGTGATTTTAGGATACCCTGCCGCTGTCATCCCTACGGGAGAACACCCCGCAAACGCAAAATGCAGGCGTGGGATTCACCCGCCCTTTTCGGGCGTGTAAAATCACCCCTGCGGTCAGAAAAATCTCTCCGATTTTTCCGACTGCGTTTACAGGGTGTAACACACTACACTTTGCCCTGCAAAGTCGTGTGCCAGACGTTCCCTCTGGACTCCCTTATGGCAGGTCTTACGCCCTGCTATCCTACGCCTTGCGGCTTCGGATAAAAGAATGGCGGCATGACGGTGACGGCTCTTGCGAGGGGGTATCCCAAAAACACCGTCATCATCGACATGACCGTCATGCAGGGGGTGAGGGTGACAGTTGCGGCAGTCGGCAGGGGGTATCCCAAAACTGCTGTCACCGCCGTCACCGCTGTCACCCCAAAGGACGGTCACCCGCCGAAAGAAAGGAGGAATTATGCCCTATGCAATCCTGCGTTTCCAGAAACGCAAAGCGGGCGGCGTTGCGGCTTGTGAACGCCACAACGAGCGGAAGAAAGAAGCCTACAAAAGCAACCCAGATATAGATATGGAACGCTCTAAAAACAATTACCATCTCATAGCACCACCAAAGTACACCTACAAGAAAGAGATTAACCGAAAGGTAGCCGAAGCAGGGTGCAGGACAAGGAAAGACAGCGTGATGATGGTGGAAACGCTTATCACAGCTTCACCAGAATTTATGAACCAGTTACCGCCCGAAGAACAAAAAGCGTATTTTCCGACGGCTCTTGACTTCATTTCGGAGCGTGTTGGAGCAGAATATCCTCTCCGCAGTCGTCCACATGGACGAGAGAACGCCGCATATGCACCTCTGCTTTGTGCCGATTACGCCAGACAATAAGCTGTCAGCGAAAGCTATCTTAGGCAACCAGAAATCATTATCCGAGTGGCAGACCGCCTACCATGAGCGGATGTCCTCACGGTGGAATCAGCTTGAGAGGGGGCAGTCCTCAATGGAAACCAAGCGGAAACACGTCCCCACATGGCTCTATAAGTTAGGCGGCAGGCTTGATAAACAGTATGGGGAAATCGTGTCTGCCCTATCCGACATCAACGCCTTTAACGCAGGGAAGAAAAGGGATAAAGCGTTAGATTTACTCTCTGCATGGCTGCCAGACGTGGAAAAATTCTCTAAGGAAATCGGGAAACAGCAGGCGTATATCGACAGTTTAAAAGAGAGAATTGGGCAGGAATCAGACTATGCGGGGCGTATGCGTGATGAAAAGTACGAGCAGGAATTAAAGGTGCAGAAAGCGAATCAGAAGATATTTGAATTGCAGAGAACCAATGAGCAGATGGGGCGGCTGCTCTCAAAAAAAGATACCGCCAGAAGTGTTGGAAGAGTTGCAGAAAAAATCATAGAAGCAGAGCGAAAGAAAGGTAGATATGTGAATGAAGAAACAGGATTTTAAGGTGTTAAAGACCAAAGATTTATACCCGTTTCCCGACAATCCGTTTCATGTTGTGGAGGATGAAACGCTGTCAGAGTTAGCGGAAAGCATCAAGGAATTTGGCATTGTCACGCCGATAATCACACGCCCGAAAGAGGACGGGAACGGTTATGAAGTGATTGCGGGGCAGCGGCGTGTCCGTGCGTCTGAACTTGCAGGGATAAATACCGTGCCCGCGTTTGTCCTGCCCTTAGACCGTGACCGAGCCATCATCACCCTTGTAGACAGCAATTTGCAGCGTGAAAATATCCTGCCGAGCGAGCGGGCGTTTGCCTACAAGATGAAATCCGAAGCCATGAAGCGGCAGGGTTTCCGCACGGATTTAACCTCGTCACAAGTTGTGACGAAGTTGCGGACGGACGACTAAGGTGGCACAGGGCTTCGGCGTGGGCAGGATGACCGTCCAGCGTTTTATCCGCCTGACGGAACTGATACCGCCGATTTTGCAGATGGTGGACGAGGGGAAAATCGCCCTCACACCTGCGGTGGAACTGTCCTTTTTGAAGAAAGACGAGCAGGAAAACCTCTTTGCCACGATGGAGAGCGAAGAAGCAACGCCCTCACTCTCACAGGCACAGCGTATGAAAGCCTAAGCCAGAGCGGGCGGCTTGACATGGATACGATATTTGCGATTATGACGGAGGAAAAGGGAAACCAGAAAGAAACCTTGAAAATCAACACAAGCAAGCTGAAAAAATACTTTCCGAAGAACACAACGCCGAAGCAGATGGAGGAAACCATCATCAAACTTTTGGAGCGTGAGTTGCAGAGGAAACGCAACCGTGACAGCCGCTAATCAGGAATTTTTTTCGGGAAGTAAATACAGAGAGTTGAGGTATGGAGAATGAGAGAAATCCAGTATGAGATTGTAAAGGAAATCGCCGTATTGTCTGCGAGTGACAGCGGCTACACAAAGGAAATCAATCTTATTTCATGGAACGGGAGAGAGCCGAAGTATGACATCCGCAGCTTTTCCCCGAACCGTGAGAAGTGCGGCAAGGGAATCACGCTGAACGCTGATGAAGCGGCGGCACTCCTTAAAGCATTACAGAAAGAAGTAAACAGCGGGGATTGATGGTATCTGATTTGACAGGGCGGGGACGTTTCCAGACTGTTCTCCTGCCCTGTCTGGAAAGGAAGATTTAAGTATGGGCGAGGATAGGAAAACAACTGGAAGAGAGAAAGCGTATTGTGCCGAAAGGGCAAGTACAAATGATTATCAGTCGAGAATATATCGGCACACAGACCGTTGCAGAAGCGTTTGTCCCGATTATCTCCGAGGATATTCGGAAGAAGATTGCCGAGGGCGACACCTTCGACAATGAGGGGCTGTCCGCTTAGAATGTACGCAATGGAACATGAAAACGTTAGGACAGATATGGAGGTTTTACAGTATGGCAGGAATCAAAGAAGAAAAGAAAATCTATTTAGTCGGCATTTATTGCCGCTTATCTAAGGACGATGGCACGGATAACGAGAGTGCGAGCATTGCGACACAGAAATCCATCCTCACGGATTATGTGAAAAGGCAGGGATGGCATTTAGCAAAAACGTATGTTGACGATGGCTACTCTGGTACAAATTTCCAAAGACCAAGTTTCCAGAATATGATTAAGGACATTGAAAGCGGTCTGATAAACTGCGTGATTACGAAAGATTTATCCCGTCTGGGGAGGAACTATCTTGATTGTGGGTTATATCTGGAAGTCTTTTTCCCAGAGCATAACGTGAGGTATATAGCGGTCAATGACGGCGTGGACACCTTAAACAAATCCGCTATGGACATCACGCCTTTCCGCAACATCCTAAACGAAATGTATTCTGCCGATGTGTCAGTCAAGATAAAATCGGCGTACCGTGCGAGGTTTCAGCAGGGGAAATTCATGGGAACAACCGCCCCTTATGGCTATGTCAAAGACCCTGCCGACCACAACCATCTGCTGATAGATGATAAAGTGGCACATGTTGTAAAAGAGATATTCGACCTTGCATTAAAAGGGAATGGAGTTGCCAAAATTTGCAGACATCTTAATAAACAGCATATCCTACGCCCTGCCGCTTATGCGGCGGAGCGTGGCGAAACAGGCTTTGAACGTCATTTTGAGGGGAACGAGGACAAACGCTATATTTGGAGCGGGAACAGCGTGAGGAGCATTTTAAGAAGCCCGATATATGCGGGCAACCTTGCAGGCTACAAGCGGATTGCAGCCAACATGAAAAGCAAGAAACGCCCCTCTAAGCTGCCCGAAGAATGGGAAGTGATACCAGACACCCATGAGGGAATAGTCACGCAGGAGGAATTTGATATTGTCCAACAGCTTATTACAAGTCGTAGGCTTCCACAGAACAAGGGAGGATTTGTAAATATTTTTGCAGGCGTTATCAAGTGTGTGGACTGCGGATGTGCTCTGCGGGCAATGAACGTACACAGGAGGAAACGCCCAGAGATTATCGACTGTGTACAGTATTCATGTAATAATTATGCAAGAAACGGAAGAAGCGAGTGTAGTGCCCACAATATAGAAGCAAGGGATTTATTCAATGCCGTTCTTGCCGACATCAACTGTTTTGCGGATATGGCAGTGAATGATGAAAAGGCGGTCAGAGCCATAGAAAGGCGGCTCACGGAAACAGACCAGAGCAGGGCGAAATCATTAGAGAAAGAAAGGAAGAAGCTGAACAAACGCCTTGCGGAGCTTGACAGGCTGTTTTCCTCTCTCTACGAGGATAAGGTCATGGAGCGTATCACGGAGCGGAATTTTGAGATGATGTCGGGGAAATACCAGAAAGAGCAGCTTGAAATTGAAGCAAGGCTGAAAGAGGTAACGGAAACGCTCAATGAAAGCTATGAGAAATCACGGGGAATCCGTGACTTCCTCGCCCTTATCCGAAATTATCAAGGCTTAAAAGAACTGGATGCAACAGTTATAAACGCACTCATAGACAAGATACTTGTTTCGGAACGTGAGAAGATGGCAGACGGAACAGTGAAGCAGGAAATCAAGATTTACTATAAATTCATCGGCTTTGTCGATGAATTACATATCACACCCACAAAGCGGTGGGCAGCAATGCCCGCTAAAAATTGTACGGTGTGCGGTGTTGAATACGTCCCCAGCTCTGGAATATCAAAGTATTGTCCCGCTTGTGCTAAGAGGATACAGAGGGAGAAATCAAACGAGAGCAAACGCAGGAGTAGGAGAGGGAACAGACAGGCATGTATTGAACTGTCCGCAAAAAATGACCGACTGAAGAAGGCTTCCAAGGGCAATCCACATGATGCATTGCAACAAGGTGTGTCTGCACATTGACACCTGTTCCACACTTGTCCGTTGAACCGATAAGAACCTTCTTTTTACCTGTCCTCATCTCCTTAAAAAGTGCGTCCCTTTGTGCATCCGTCTTGGCATCATGGAATAAAAGCTATCTCATCTGCCGGAATACCATACTGGATCAGTGTTTCCTTCAGATAATCGTAGATGGTAAAGTCCTTATCCGGTCCCGGTGTGCCGATGTCCGAAAAAAAAATAAGCTGGCAGCCTATATGACCGTTGGCATTTCCTTTCTCATATTCTTTTTCCATACATTCTCCGCTGCCTTATTGAGTTTTCCATCCGGATTGTTCGGCGCATCCTTATCAATCAGTCTGGCGTCCGTTCCGAGAAGTCTTGCCTCATGAGTAATCTTTAGGAAGTTGTCCACACTTGGATCAACTCCACCACCTCTGATACGCTCTGCCCTCACAACAAAGTCTTCCATAACCTGCTTTACATACCAGTCAGGCTCTGACTCCACTATGATAGGCTTGCCGCCACGAAGAGCCGGCACATCAAGGTCAAGCATGTCTGCGGTCTGCACATCTGCTACTTCACGAAAGATATTCATAAGCTCCGGCAGATTCGTAAACTTATTGAATCTGCTTTTAAAACGGAAACCGCTTCCCTCTACAGTAAGCTCCAGTGCTGTTGTCACTTCACCAAAGTTCGCTGCCCAGGAATCAAAGTGATAAATCCCCATCTCTTCAAGTGCCGCTTTCTGTAAGTAAAGCTGCATGACATACATCTCACACATGGTATTGGATATTGGCGTACCTGTCGCAAACACAATACCTCTGCCATCATTTATCTCAGACAAATACTGGCATTTAAGCTGCATATCCGTTGACTTCTTCGCTCCGCTGCTGCTGATACCTGACACATTATTCATCTTGGAAAAAATCGCAAGGTTCTTAAAATTGTGCGCTTCGTCAACCATGATAGAGTCAACACCAAGCTCCTCAAAGGTTATAAGATCATCCTTTCTGCTCTCATCTGATAAGGATTTCAGCTGCTCCTCCAGCTTTTTCTTCTGGCTTTCCATCTGCTTTACAGTCCAACTCTCCCCATTACGCTCCTTCATCTCATCAATCGCATAGCTGATTTCATCAATCTGCTCATTGAGCATTCTTTCCTTTCTCTCTGCTGAGATTGGGATTTTCTCAAACTGCGAGTGCGACATGATGATACAGTCATAGTCACCAGTTGCAATCCTTGATACGAACTGCTTTCTGCGGCTCTTTTCAAAATCACGCTCTGTGGCAACTAAGATATTTGCTGACGGATAAAGCCTTAAAAACTCTGATGCAGTCTGCCCGATAAGTGGCTTTGGTACAACCATGATTGTCTTATTGGCAAGTCCAAGTCTCTTCTGCTCCATGCAGGCAGCCATCATCTCAAAGGACTTTCCGGCACCAACACAGTGTGCCAACAGGGTGTTTCCTCCAAGAAGGATTCTTGCCACCGCATTCTTCTGATGTGGCTTTAACTCAATCGCCGGATTCATTCCCGGAAACTGTAAGTGACTTCCGTCATACTCACGCAGGCGGATATTATTGAATGTCTCGTTGTAATATTCCACATATTTCTGTCTTCGCTCCGGCTCTGCAAGCAGCCACTCCTTGAACTTCTCCTTGATCATGTTCTGCTTTTCCCTTGCAAGCATTGTCTCATTCTTATTGACTTCGTAATGATACCTGCCATCTCCGTCATCAATCCTGTCCCTTACTGTTACTGTCTTAAGATTCAGCGTAATCCTCAAAAATAGAATAAGCATCCATGCGGCTTGTACCATAAGTCTTAGTAGCTGCCACTGAATGCTTATCCATGCTCTTATTCTCGATGAACCATTCCATGCTCATCTTATTTAAGTGTACCTGAATGCCTGTATTGTAAAACTGGCTTCTGACTGCCCTTGCTCGTCTTGGCGTATTGAGAAGTTCATAGATAAACTGCTCATAATCAAGCGGTTCAATCCATGTCGTACCAATCTTTACATCAATGTCTGATGCTTCAATCCACTCCGGCTGCACCTTTTCAAGTGCTGCCACATTGCCTGCAAATCTTTCTGCCTGTGGATTGTCTGTATCAGCCGCCATAGCTTTTGCTACACGAAGCTTGTCTCTCACATTTCCGGATAGATACTCATCTGCTGTCTCCCATCCGATGTCCGGATTATTCTCGTTGTAACGGTCGGGATTTAGGAAAATCAATCCATCCAGCTCTTCCACAAGAACTGCTCTTCTAAGCTCTTGCCAAAGCATCATCACTTAGCGTTATCTCATCCACTGTCTGTCCGGACTTTTCTGCAAGTTCTTCCTTTGCATTTGTAATATCCGGCTCATAGATAGAGAGCATATAGGCAAGATTTACATATCCAAATTCATTGACGGATACATTTAATGCTTCCACAGCAGTCTCAACCCTGTCTATGACAGTCTTTGCCTTAATCGTCTGCTTATAAAACATATCCGCTTTTTTCACCTCCCCGTCTTCATTTACTTCTTCAAGACTGCAAAGAAGTGGGTAATCGCTGTCATCCCTGAATGCTATTCTGTTTGCTTTTGAAGTAATGGCTCCATACTGCTTTTTACGAAGGCATCATATTTTACATTAAGAAGTCTCTGCTTATCAGAAAGCTCCTCCTCGCTGCAGCCATCCATCTGGATATCAATCAGCTCTCTTGTTATCTGTCTGATTTCATCAAGACTTCGGATTCGCTCCTCAGCAGTCTGTGATACTTCTTTTTCTTACCATCTCGGAATTTTCCCTGTAATAGAGCTTTCCTTCATAAAATGTGTAAGTGTAGTTTCTCACATCCGGATCAGCCGGGATAACTTCCTCTGTCTGCTCCGCCTCATCTGCCACTCTCTCAAAATCTGTCATCTGGGCTTTAATATTTCCGATAGCTTTGTTTAATGCTTCATACATATTGAAGTTCTCATCATTATTCACACAGACTGTATATCTGCTGTCCTGTCCGTAAATCCTTGTATCATATTCCATAGATCCAAGCATCATCTCCGGATGCTCTGCAAAATAAGAGTTGACTGCAATGCCATTCTCAGTCACACCAAGGTGTACCCAGTCCGGCTCAATATCAATCTTTCTCTCCCTCTTCTGCAGAAACAAGATATCTGCTGTCACTTCGGTTCCTGCATTGTCTTTAAATGCAGTATTCGGAAGTCTTATCGCTCCCACAAGCTCTGCTCTTTCAGCCAGATATTTTCGGATAGTAGGATTTGCCTTATCAAGTGTTCCCTTTGTGGTGATTACCGCAACCATGCCTCCCGGTCTTACCTGATCAAGTGCTTTTGCCAGAAAATAATCGTGGATACGGAAGTTATACTTGTTGTACTTTGGATCAAATACCTTATAATCACCAAATGGCACATTTCCGACAACCACATCAAAGAAGTTATCCGGATATGTGGTATTCTCAAATCCTGTGATACTGATATTGGCATTCTGATAAAGCTGCTTTGCAATTCTTCCCGAAATGCTGTCAAGCTCCACCCCATACAGCTTACTTCTCTGCATTGGTGCCGGCATACTCCCAAAGAAGTTACCGATACCCATAGATGGCTCTAATACATTGCCGCCTCTGAAACCAAACTGGACAAGTGCCGAGTTCATGCACATGGCAATCTCCGGTGAAGTATAAAAGGCGTTATTTACTGTTGCCCTAGCTGCAGCATACTCTTCATCCGATAACATCTCTTTGAGTTCTTTGTACTCTTTGCTCCAGCCTGCGTTTTTCTCGTCAAATGCCTGTGACAGTCCGCCCCATCCGACAAACTTCGACAGAATTTTCTGCTCCTCCGGTGTGGCAAGCCTGTTTTCTGATTCAATCTGCTTTAGAGTGCGGATTGCATCCATATTCCACTGGTATCTGGTCTTAGCACCGCCTTTTTCCATTTCCCAGAGGTTATAGTGGAAATTGTGTTTCGTCTGCCCGGCAACATTCTTCTCATTTTCAAGACTTTCTACTTGCTGTACTGGTTCCTGCTTTGGTGTAAAATCTACAGTTTCCTGTGATTCTGTATCAGCCTGAATATCATCCACAGATACTGATACTGCATCATCTGAAACCACATGTCCATTCTCATCAATCTTGGTTTCCCAGCCATTCGCTATTGCTCTTTCCCTGGTTTCAAGACGATTAGCTTTTACACTATCCTCGATATCAAAGAATCTCTTATAGACCGGATTCATCTTATCCCTGTCAGCCTTCTGCTTTATCTCTTGCTGATAATACTTCTTCTGGTCTTCTCCGCAGTAAAATGGCTGTTTTACCATATAAGATAAGATCTCATATAACTCACGCCAATCGAGAGCACCTTCCTTACGCACACCATTCCTGTTCTTATAGCTGATCTTCACATATCCACTTCTGATTGAGTACTCCACAAGACCATACTTATTGTTGGAATATGCCTTTCTTTCTGCATTATCTGTCCCTAATGCAATATCCCTGATAAGGTCAAGTTTATTGGGCATAAATGCAAAATCAGACTGCACCACATCCATAAGGAATGCCCTAAACGGAGTGTAGCAGCTGCAATCTGTTACAAGAATCTCCGCCGCATCACGCAGGTCTTCATCAAGCTCTGCAATACGCTTGGCATAATCAATCGGTGTAATATACTTAAGCTCTGATGGATCTTTTTCAGATGTTTCAGCTTCTATCTCGGCACCATATTCTGCCTGTGTTACCATGCGGTCTTCATCGGCAGCTTCCTGTTGTGTTCATGCCTTTTGCACTTACATAATCTCTGTTAGAAGCATAGCTCTCCGGCTCATCCGGTATTGCATAATCATCAATCTCTGATTCTGCCTCTTCCGGTTCCACTTCCCGATATTCGGCATCAATGACCTCATCATCCTCACGGAGTCCGTCCATCGCAAGCTCATCAATACGAGGTGTCTCAGACTGGTATTCCCCTGTAAGAATAAGGACACCAAGCTCTTTTTCGATATCTTTCCATGAAACATATCCTTCAACCTCTCCATCCTCATCTCTCCACTGAAAACGTAGTCCATTCCCATGAAATGTGTCATATCCGTGCAGTCCCAGTCCGTCAACCGGCCAGCCTGCACCTCCCTGACCATATTCTGCTTTGATACGCTTTGCCCTGGTTCCTGCATCAATCTCAGTTTCAAAAATCTTGCATACCCTGCCCTTGCCACCGATAAAACCTGTACCTCTCATAAGCACCTGCTTGATATACTCACCTGGTACTGTTGCAGACTTTTTGGGATTCAGATAATTGTATTTACCTGCTAATGCAGCTTTTCTGTCCTGTTCGAACTGACGCATAAACTGATTATTGTTTTCGTCCTCAGTATGAATGGTGCCAATGCTTGCCTGCCCGTTCTGGTCGAAAAAAAAAGGAAGCCTGTGTATATTCGGCTTCCTTACTAACACCCAATGAATTGATTTCATCAAGTTCCCTATTCAGTTCTGTATCATCAGATTCTAGTGGAATCGCATCACTATCTGATGGAGTACCACTTCCTCTGCCTGCATCTTCGCCTGCTCTCTTATCTTCCACATCTCCATTGTCGATGACGGATCCTGTGGCTTGTGCTTCGCCAGATACTGCATCTCTAACTGGTCGTACAGCTGATTCGCTTCCTCCTCTACCGCTGACATCTTCTCGTACATCTTCCCGAATCTCATCAGCGTCTTGTATCTTGCCGGCTCGTTCTCCTTTAGATAGTTCATCGCCATCCTTCCGTATTTGCCCAGCTTCGTGAGATCCTCCGTCTCGTCCGGCATCTCTATCTGCGGATAAAGCAGTCCGTCCACTTCCTTGTAAGTCATTTCTTCTAACATATCCAATTCTCCTTTCGCTCTCGATTGCCTTTAAGTTACGACTAAATTCTCTAAGAACACTACAGGAGACATCGCATACAATGGAACCAAGACGGTAAATGATCTCTTCGTCTTTGATATTTACGATCTGACTAAAATCCTGTTCTTGCACAGATAAGTCAAATCCGCATCTCGTCCCTACAGCATACATGACACTTGCATATACAAGCTGCTCCATGTCCATTACCTGCTGTAAGCCATTGCGTTTCTTACTTTCTTCCTTTATCACACTACCTGATAGCTGCATAAGCTCGGTCATTCGGTCTCCGAACTCTTCTTTTATTATAAGCCAAACATCTGTTCCTGTAAACTGTTTTAATATATTTTTTAGAGACTCCCTGTCGCCGTTATCGTACTGCTTCAATCTGACCTTCTGACACAAGAAAATCCACATAATCCTTAAGATTTTCTCCCTCAAGGTCCCATGTCAGCTTAACATTCTTCCCTCCGGTATCACTGATATCAAAGATATACCTCATGCGTGGATTCAGTGCCCTCGATGGGAAGATAGCGCAGCCTTTCGCACCACGCTTTACATATCTTCCCACCTTTTTCCAGGTATCATAATCTGCCATGAGTGTGCTTTTTTCCGGAGGTCTCTGAGCTGTTACCATAACGATATTGTCAAATTCATAGCGGTATAACTGACCTGCGACCTTTAACACATCCTTCCAGTTCTTTTTTCTGATCTGGTGATGTTACCAATCTCAGAATCGTATATCGCTTTGACCTTCATATCAACGCCCATACCTTTGTCCTCCTCTACTTAAACATCTCTGCAAACAATCCTTTAAATAGCTTTAACTCATCCTTATCCAGAGCTCGATTGCCTGTTTTTCGCATTTATCCTTTTTCTTTGCAATCTTACGCACCACACGAAGAATCACATAGCACTCCTTGGACTTTGCAATGCTCTGTTTAAAGGTCAGCTCATCCTCATCGACTGACTTCTGTGTCTGACAGATAATCTCTTTTAACTTATCATTGATACCATCTACTTCCTCAAGGGAAATAATAACGGATGCCTTAGAAGCACCCGATCTGTCCCACTCCTTATGAAGTTCCTTTACTAAAAACTCCATGTTCTTAATTACTGTTGTTGAATCACTTTTCATCTTGCTTTTCCTCCGTTTTCTTTTAATGAAGAAGGGAGCTGACCTTCGCTGATAGGCGCAAAATCAACTCCCTTCATGTCCTCTGCTCCAAGGACTATCTGCTCTGCATAATACATATCCATTGCCTTATTGATGGCATCGTCAAGCGACTCTGCCTTTACTTTCTGTACTCGTGAAAGCACTTCTTTTATCTCAACATCAAATTCCTGTTCCATATGATATCGCCTCCCGTAAAAATCTCATCACCGGCTCTTTTCTTCCTTTACCTGTCTTTCCTTAAAGCCCTCATCGTACTTTCCATCTTCCAGCCTGTCGTAAAAACAGTCCTCTTCAATCGTTCCGAAATCCTCATACATCTGGTGAAGGAAATCATTCTGCAGTTTCTTTGGCACATCATCATCCTTTGACATATCCTGATAAAAATAGAACTTCTGCTTTAGCTTTGCCCTGTAATCATAGATATCCTCTATCTTTTCCGGTGTGCCATACTCTCTTTTGTATGCCTTGAAATTCGTGGTTGAGAGTGTGGAACCAAGATAAATGCCATGCTCCCACGATACCCCGATTGTGGTATTGTCCTTTGTAGGCTTCTCATCCTTCGGATAACGCTTATACTCTGTCGCACCAAGGGCGATTGTAAGGGAACCTGACTTCATATCCATCACCACAAGATTCCTTGGTGATAATGCTTCAATCACCATGTAATCATGGTCATTAAAGTTTATGGAATGTCTGTCCCCTTTCAAATAATCTGTCCACACTTTCATAATGCAGGTTAAAATCATCTACCCAGCCCTTATCAGTCATTCCAATCTCCTTAAGCTTTGCAACACATTCAGAAGAACTGGCTTCTTTATCAAACCGGAATTTCTTTGGAATCGTTATAAAGTCCTTGAAGAAAGTGTCCCAGTTGAATATCATCCAGACAGAATCTCGCAGATACAGTCACATTTGCTGCCATGTAATACTCTGTGAAGTTACCTGCTTCACCAAGTGTCCTTCCAAGCTGCAACAGATGGTCTGCAAGCTCTGACATGTCATCAATTGCTATAAAACTCTTATAATCATCCAGAGTCATCAGCATATTTATCTCTGTTCCCTTGTCGTTTTCTGTTACCAGTATCATATCTTTTAAATCCATTCTTACCTCCAGTCTCAGAGAGGGACTATGCCCTCTCTGCAAATTTCCTGTTATGGTCTTCCTATCACAACAATCTTTCCTGTGCTTGCCACATCCCGGTAAACAACACCAAGACTTTCATTAAGTGCCTCTACCACCTTGCCATTTCCGACATATACTGCCACATGGCTGATGTTCTTATATCTTCCATTGCTTGTAAAACTGTAAAAGATAAGGTCTCCCGGCTGTAACTCATCAAAGGAGACTGTCTTTCCGGCTTCATCCAGTCCCTGTGCCTCCGATGCCGCTGTGGTTGCACCGCCGTAACTAATATCCACGCCTGCATCCTTCCACGAATAATAGGCTAAGGAACTGCAGTCATAATAGTTACCGCTGTCTCTTAAATCCTGACTATAAGGGAAGCCAACTCTGTGAAGTGCATAGGAGCAGACTGTTTTCTGCCTGCTGTCTGTAATTTCGTTTAGGATGGCATTGATTTCATCCTCAGTCATGGAGCTTACTCCCGGACTTCCGCCTCCGCCGCCACTTCCGCTTCCGGCATATCCAAGCTGTCCCATAAACTCCGGACTCATGATCTGCTCAAGCATTTCCACATGATCAGAATTAAATCCATAGACCGAAATCATATCTCTGTACGATTTCAGTGTAACATTCACATACAGAACAGACTTCGTGACAGTAGTCACATTGCCGTCTGCATCTGTTTCTTCCACATCCTTTGTTCCCGTGCTTGTGGTGTATGAACACATATCATTTACAACTGCCTGCAGCCAGCCTTTTGAAGTATCATTCATGACTGTTGCAGTATCTCCGACACCATGCTTGACCATATAGACAGCCATGATGTCATAGTAATTGCTTGGGTTTTCTTCCATACCTTCATAGTCCACATATACAAGCTCTCCAAGATCATATCCGGTATGCTCATTAACCTTCGTGTTCACATCCCGGTTAAACTCCTGCACATAAGCACTCGTTACTGTCTGCACGGTATCTCCTGATTCAAGTGGTGGCAGAAATAAAGCAAATGGTGAATTGTAAAGGATTGCTATCACCGCTATAACCGGAACAGCAATCATGGCAACTACAAGAACAAGTAACAACAGCACCAATCCGATAATCGGTGCAGCTGCCTTTACCCATGTAATCGCTTTTCGCACAATCAGATCCTTTACCAGCTTTGCCACGCTGTCTGTCTGATTCTCCTGTGCTTTCATCTTATCCAGAAAGAACTTTATCTTCCTGCTCCGGTTGGTCATCTTTTCATCCTTGACCTCTATGGACACACCTGCAGCATATCCGGCTGCCATGCCGATTGCAGTACCAACTCCCGGTGCAACCGCTGTTCCTGCCGCTGTAGCAGCTGCCTTTGTCGCAGTTTTCGTTGCAACCTTGGCAGTTGTCTTGGCGGTTTTCTTTTGCTGTCTCTTTAGCTACCGCCTTAGCAGTATCTTTGGCAGCTTTCTTTGCTGTTTTTTGCCAGCTTCTTTCCTGCCTCTACCTTCTTGATACGCTTCTTTGCCTCGGCTGCCGCTTCTTTTTCCTGAAAAAAAGTGCAGCACCCTTAGAAGCAGTTTCCGGTAACAGGTCGGCTAGCTTCATATGCAAGATATGCTGCCTGCGATACCTCATGCCCGCCTTCCACCTGCTCTGTTACTGCCCCGGCTGCAAGTGCTCCAGTTCTTCCTGCAATGTGAAGATTGGTATTCTTGGTCTTGATGGAAGTGTTTGATTCTCTATAGTTTCGCTTAAATCTTGATAGTCCCTTATTCTTCGACTCTGACTGATGAATGGTACTCTTGCGATAGGACTTCTTTCTATCCGTATCAGTTACCTTTGCACCAGCTGTCTTAGGACCTCTCTCTACTGTATAGATGTTACCCCTTAATCTTGGCTCCCTTCGGTTCGTGGGCATGAATCTTGGCTTTCTCCTTGGTGTGAATGACCATCGGCTTGTCATCCACCTTTCTAATTTTCAATTTTCTCACCTCCTACTTTTGAAAAATAAAATAAGCCGCTAGGGAGCAAAAATTACTCCTTAACGGCTATGTAAAATCATTCAATATTCAATTATTTAAAGAAACATGAAACTGAAATTTTCTGTTCCCTACAAATTGAATTGAACAAAATCGCTGCGCGATGGCCTGCCAAGGCTGTGGCGCAGTTCTTTCTACTCCTAAATAAAAAGCAGTGGAAACCAAGTCCTACAAGTAGTATTGTTAAGTCACCACAACCAACAATCAAACAGGATCGACATTACCACTGCCTATGAAAAGATTAACACCTAACCGTTCTTTTAGCAAGCGGTTTTATTATTCCAATGCACCTCCATGTAAGCAGTGATACCCGAAATTACTGACTTTACATGGAGGAATTATTATGTACGAAAAATATTTATTACAGCTTGAGGAAGCTGGAAAAATCCGTAACCTTAAAGAGCGTTCCATTAACTGCTACAAAAACTATGTTTCTTATTTCCTTAATTACATGGAAAAGCACCCGGAAGAGCTTACCTGTCAGGATGTCAGGGACTTTCTTCTTGCCAAGAAGGACGATGGTCTGAAAGCGACCACCCTCAACCTTTATAATTCAGCCATCCGTTTTTTCTATCGGAATGTACTTCACGTTCTGTGGGATGATATCACTGTTCCACGCATGATAATAGAGCACAAACTCCCAACCGTACTTTCTACTGATGAAATTGACCGGCTTCTTGATGCTACGGATGACCTGAAATATAAAGCCATGTTCGCCACAATGTATTCTTCCGGAATGCGTGTCTCGGAAGTGATTCATCTTCATTATGATGATATTTCCCGCACAAACATGCAGATTCATGTCCGGGATACCAAGAACCGGATGGACCGTTATACCATTCTGTCTGAAAGAAACCTTGCACTTCTTACGGAATACTGGTTCCGGAAAGGCAGACCAAAGGGCATTCTGTTTCCGAATCAGTTTACAGGGCAGTATCTTACCGTAAGTACACTGGAACAGGTTATCCGCCGTTCAGCAGCGACTGCCGGGTTATCTGGTGTTACGCCTCACTGCCTCCGTCACAGCTTTGCCACCCACCTGATGGAACAGGGTGTGGAACGGCGGAATATTCAGGCATTGCTTGGACACCGCGATCCGAAATCCACAGAAGTTTATCTTCATGTCAGCAACAAATCCATTATGGGCATCCGCAGTCCTTTTTGACAGAAAGGATGGTACAGCCAATGGATAAGCCCACAGTACAGGATATTTTTCATCGTTTTTATCCGGCATACCTTGATCAATATTCACCTTCCCCTGTACAGGCAAATGTTGCACATAACATCATGAACTGCAAGACCGGTGCCTATGGTGCAAATGTATGTGTATGTGAGGATTGTGGCTTCGTACAGATTCATTACAATTCCTGCCGTAACCGTTGCTGCCCAATGTGTCAGGCTGTTCCGAAAGAAATGTGGATGGATGCACGCAGAGAGGATGTCCTTGATGCTCCTTATTTCCATCTGGTTTTTACGGTTCCTGATATTTTAAACCCTGTCATTTACAGCAACCAGAGACTTCTTTATGATGCCTTATACCATGCAGCTTCTTCCACAATCAGCGAACTGACTGCCGACCCAAAACATCTCGGCGCAAAGGTGGGATACATCTGCATTTTACATACATGGGGTTCTGAAATGAACTTTCATCCCCACATTCATACCATCCTGCTGGGGGGAGGACTGGCTTCCAACAACCAGTGGAAGGACAATGGTGAAAATTTCTTTCTTCCCATCCGGGTCATCTCCAAAATGTTCCGCGGAAAATATCCGGAGGAACTAAAGAGGCTGTGGGAAGAGGATAAGCTGGTATTTCATGGTACTGCAGAAAAATTTCGCAACCATTATACGTTCAAGGAGCTTTTAGATTCCTGTTATGGTATGGACTGGATTCCTCATTGTAAAAAAGACATTCAATGGTGCTCAAACAGTAATTAAATACCTTGGTAAGTATACTCATCGCATTGCCGTCAGCAATCACCGCATCGTCCGTATGGATGATGATACCGTTACATTCTTAGTAAAGGATTACCGTAATGAGGGACAGTGGAAGGAACTGACTATTTCGGGTGTAGAGTTTGTCCGGCGGTTTCTCATGCATGTACCACCACGGCGTTTTGTCCGCATCAGGCACTACGGACTGCTATGTTCCCGTACTAAAAGCCAGAAGCTCACCCTTTGCAGAAATTTACTTGGATGTAAGAAGTATCTTTCAAAGCTTCGTGACATGGAAATGCCTGAAATATTGGAACATCTTTATGGCATCAAAGTTTGTGTGTGTAAGGCATGTGGTGGGCATCTCGGAAAGCCACAGATGAGGATGCCACTGCGCTGCTAAAGAGCAACATCTAATACTTTCAAAAGCCTCAGTTTCTGAGGTTTTATCGTCATGCCCATTTGCCTGTTTTTTATAAAATGTTGTAGCTTTCATACCGAGAATCATATATAATCATGGACAGGAACAAAGAATTGAAAGTCCATAGGTTGCGGCTACCCGGACGCTCACTTTGTTCAATTAGGTCAAATCGAAAAAATGGTGTAAACGAAGGGGCAGTTCTCTGCAATGTCAAAACTGCTTTTTCGTTTACCCCATCATCGATTGTAACCTAAAGAATTTGTCAATACCTATTACCATAAAGATATTTATTTGAAATTCTCTTTTGTGTTTCCAAATATTTTGTAACGTTTTCATCATAATCAGGATAATTATAACCAAGTGAATCTGCCACTTTTTTAGATATTTTTTTGAACAAACATAGACACAAATCAAACGATTTCCACATTTCTTCATACGAACTCATTGAATATGTATTTAGTAAGTTATCCCACAATTCTTTTGAAATATGCTTATCTAAAAATTTATAGTTTTTACCCAAACTGAAATTAAATCCTTTTTCAGTACCGACATACCAACTAATCATCCTAAGAAGCTCATGACGTAATACTTCATTCATATGGTCTATTGCAAATAGTATTTCACCACGAAGTAAGCCCTTGGATACATATATGTTGCAACATTCCAAAATTCGTTACAACAGTCATCAAACTTTCTTTCTGTTGGACACTTAATGTAATAATCTTCATCTGTGGGAACTATTTCTGTTTTAATCATATTATCTTTATCTAACATGATTTTTACAAGTTTATCGCGAGTAAGATACTCCTCAAGCATTGAAACAGGTAACAAAGTTAAATCAATCTTTACACCATCATCAAAAAGCATTATATAAGAAAATCCTTTTTCTTCTGGAGGAAATAATTCCATATCTTCAGGTTTTTGCATCATAATTCTGTTACCAAAAACACTAAGCCAGTCATCGCTTTTCAAAAATTCTCCCATATCTATAACAAAAAAAGTAATATCATAATCTTGAAGATTGTCTTTTGGTATATTAACATTAGTGCGAGACCCCTCAAGAGTTACAATTCTAAGTCTCTCATCTTGAAAAGCAAAATTCAAAACTAAATCGTATATTTCTTTTTCAGTCCTCATTTCATTCACCTCAATAAAATTATATCACAAAAAAAAAAAGATTGATTCTAACTGTTCTTATAATTTGATAACCGCATCAAGGCAGAGCGTAAGTGCATATTCGTATGCATTACCGCCCCAGTTTCTTTTTCGTCGTATTTGTCAACATCTGCAAGACTGTCTGCGGTATAAAGTATCATACCCCAGGTTGCCCCTCTGAAATCAGCACAGGCCGCCAGAGCAGAACATTCCATTTCTACAACTGCACAGCCTTCACTTTTGCGATAAGCCACCTTTTCTTTGGTTTCACGGAAAAATCCATCCGTTGACCAGGTTATAACCTCCTGATATTTCATACTATGCTCAAGAATGGTTTCTTCAATTGCTTTTCTTGCCTTCTCGCTGATTTCCACAAATCGAGAAGGGGGCGCATAGTGATAAGATGTTCCCTCATCACGCAGAGCCTTGTTTGGTACGAGGAATGTACTTTCGGGGAACTTTTCCAGAGCACCGCAACTACCTGCCGAGATTACCTCTCTTACACCATAACCAATCAGCCAATCAAGTATCTGTGTGGCTGCTGCCGCACCAACGGGTGCTTGACAAAGCACAATGTCCTCACCCTTGTATTTGGTGATGTAAATGGGATAATGCTTCGTTGCACTCTCAAAAGTGGATACCTGTTTGGTATCACTTTTACTGGCATATTCATCTATGTAAGCACCAAGAAATGCGAACACACATTTCTTGGGTAAGTTCAAACCAAGATTTTCATGAGTGGGATTAAGAACTGCTGTCTGCTCTGTATCAAACTCCAAAATCGGTATTTCGTTTTTAATAATAGCCATACTATCTCTCCGTCAAATTCAAATTTTCTTTTCCCTAATAATTACAAATATTCCTTGGAAATTGCTTCCACACCATACATTTATATAAATGCATCCAGATCCGCTGCATCCCCAATCAACATATTCTCGTCAAAGTGTACGATATGCATATCTTAAAATCCAGCCACATGTTCTCCGGTACAAATGATACATTTTAGAACTGCTTCCTTATTTATTTTTCATATTGAATCTTATATGCTTTTTTTTCTTAAAAAATAGGGAATATCTAATTTATTATCATCAAGGTCGGATATTCATCCGACCTCTTGATTATACTATAGATTCTATAAAAATTCATCTGTTATCACTGCAGCATTGCTTCTTTTTTTTCTTCTGTTCCGCAATCTTCTCATGAATGTTGGTATTATACAGCCTGTACAAATCCGTATCCTTGCTGATCTGATTATCAAAGGGAATTACTACCGAACCACACTTAATAAGTCCCATTCCAGAGGCGGTATTAGTTACGAACCGAAGCTGTGCCTCTGATACCCCGATAACCTCCGCCATCTTTGAACTGTCTGTATTTGCCTGCTTCAAGAGTGCCACAAACTCAGAGTTTGCAAGCATTGTGGTTGCTGTGTAATTCTGCAACAGATCGACAACATTCTGCGTGATACCGGTACAAAGACCTCCCTGCTTTCTTACCTTCTTCCAGAGCTGCTGCAGATATTTTTTGCAGAATACTCGGAATTAAGTAAGACATGGAACTCATCAATATAGAGCCATGTTGCCTTGCCTCGCTTACCATTCTCAACAATCCTGTTCTGAATGGACTCCATCATAACAAGCATTGTGATAGGACTAAGCTCTGTACCTAAGTCCCTGATGCCATAGACTGTAAATCTGTTATCCACATCCACATTTGTCTGGTGGTTGAAGATGTTAAGCGAACCATTTACAAAAAGTTCCAAAGACAATGCAATGTCTCTTTGCCTCATCCTCCGGCTGTGCCATAAGGATATCGTAAAAATCACTCATCACCGGGATATACTTATCTTTACTCCTTGCAATGTCGATATACAGCTTTCTCACACAACGATCAATGATTGACTTCTGTCTCGAATTTAAGCTGTCTCCGATACACTGCTCACAAAGTCCAAGCATAAACTCGCCTTTTTCTCTTACCATTCCCTTTGGAATCATTCGGATCAAGACTCCATACGTCCATCTCCAGCGGATTCACATAGTTATCCGTGTAAGTGGACATATTTACTACAGTTCCGCCATAAGTATCAGCTATATCAAAGTATTCGTTCATTGGATCTATGACGATTATCTCATCATCTCCCGACAAGAATACGCTGCCCATCTCCATCTTACAGAAGAAGGATTTACCGGAACCCGGCACTCCGAATACGAATCCATTTCCGTTGATCAGCTTCTTTCTGTTACCGATATTCACATTCTTGCTGATCTGGTTGATACCATAGTAATTTCCTGTGCTGTCATTAAGCTCCTGAACATTAAATGGCATAAGTACTGCAAGTGACTGGGTAAGAAGAGTACGCATTGTCTCCACCTGTCTTACTCCAATCGGAAGCGCTGTGTTGAGTGCCTCCCTCTGCTTTAAGTAGTGTGTATCAATCGTGCAGCTGTTACGCTTTCCGATAGTCTCCACAGTCTCACATACACTTTCAAGCTCTTTTTTGCTTTCTGCCATAAGAATAATAGTAACTCCCACGAAGAAAAGGCACTGATCATTCTCACGGACATCATCCATGATTTCCTCAATCTCCTTCTTCTCCGTTCTCTTTGCATATGAGATTTCCGTAGAAAAATCGTTATTCTTATTACGGACTCTCTGCTGCTTAATGATATCCGACTCGATACCAAGGTACTTTTTCTGAAGCACCTTAGTAGTTAAATCCTTTGGCACAGGCACCACATCAATGCTTGTGATGGAATGAACCGGAAGTGAAGTAATCTCATTGATAAATCTGTCTGACAAACTGCTCGGATACTTTTTGATAAGAAAAGTGCCTTGCAGAATTTACTCTCATCCTCAAAATGGTCCGGGAAATATTTCACCATGCCATTACACAGTTCATTTCTAAAATCTGCCCCGACCTTCTTAGCCTTCTTGATATCAAAATCAAAGCTGCCCTCATCTCCAAGATGATAATAGTCATAGAGCACTTTCAGTCTCTCATTTCCCATTAAGAGGTACACAATCTCTGCACCAAGCTCTATGAAAGCCTTGTGTATCGTTGCCTCAAGTGTGGCAAACTGTGCCTTTGCCTCCTCGAAGTTCTTTCTCTCAATCGTGATTGTCAGGTATCTCTCCTGCTCAATCCCCTGTCTGCCCTCAATAATCTTCTCTTCAATGATGTCATTGTAGATTCTTCTATAATTATTGAAGCCATCGTTTTTCTCAGCAATCAGAACCTTGTCACGAAGATCATCCATGTTTTTGTTCTTATTGTTAATCGTAATCTTATAATTACAGTCCAGCGAATTTAAGAACTTACAGTATCTCTCGAAAATACCAATCTGCTCATCCTCGGTTGCTGTCGTGTAATTGATGTCGCTGAAAGCGGTAGCACTTGGAATACTTATTTTTGCTTACTTCAAAAATACCGTTTTCAGCCACCGCCATAATCTCTATGGTTTCCTGAATGGATTTAGGTGTCTTATACAAAGGCTCACTCGCCTTCTTTAATAACTTAAATCCGTCTGTAAATAAACCCATGTCTCTAACCTCGCTTTCTTATAATGAAAGCCCGCCGGGAACTTCACCCTGCGGGCTGTGTTCCCGACCTTGCGGTCAGATACTATTCGTTTCTAATGCATTGCCTTATATGCTGCAATGCCTGCTGCTGCCGCCACAATGACTGCGACAAGTCCAAGCAGCATGTTTCTCGTCTTTTTCTTCATTGCTTCAAACTCCTCCTGCTTCTTTACAGCCGAATCAGCTGTTACAGTCTCCGGTTCAGCCTTTCTGCCTTTCTTCTTTACCTGTTCATTCTGTTCTGCTTCTAACTGCTTTATTGCAGGCTCTCCCTCTGTTGATACATAGGTAAGCGCCCTGTTGCCAAACATAAAATGCAGTTTCTTTCCCATATACTCGTAGAAATTCATCCCGTTAAAGGAATAGAATCCGCCAAGAGCAATCGGTGCCACACAAGGAATTGCCACATAAGCAGAACCCGTAAGACCGATATACCTGTAAAGAAGAAGGACGATACCGCCACCGACTACTACGCTTGCAATAGAAAATATAAGCTGCCTTGCTGTAAGTCCCATTGCAACCGATTCCTGATAGCGGTCAATATCCTTGTTTACTTCGATTACCATTGTCGCTGCCTCCTATCTTGATAAATCTTTTGTCTCTGGCTTTCTTGTCATTCCGATATTTGCCTCATACTTATCCATTCCATCCGGACAGAGTTCCCTAAGCTTATCTACATTGAACAGATAAAGCGGATATTCACAGAAACCGCTCCTTTGCGTAAATCCCGTAAACTCTCCAATGTCATTGTCTGTAATAAACTTTTCAATATCCGGCATGTCATTCACATTCAGATATCCGCAGTAATTTGGTGCTGCAACCGACAAATTCACAGTCACATCCCCAAAAGGTTCCTCATGTCCATCTTCATTACACATAAGACCAATAAACATTGCCCTGTTATTCATATACTGCTGGATATCAAATGTCACCTGCGTTTCTCCAGTTATACTTGAATTATAAGTAACCTGTTTCATTTCATTATCCATTTGTGCCTCCTTCTATAATCCAAATGCCTTGCTTGTAAGTGTCTGTGCACCCTTCACACTTCCAACAGTCATTGCTATCGTAAATGTCATTTCACACAAATAAATAAGCGTCTGTGCCCAGTCAGCGTAACTTCCTGTAAATGCCGGAAGTCCTGCATTGATAAATGCATTACATACCACAATCGCAAGTGCCATTGTTACTGCCTCAAATACACACGAAAGAAAATATTTGCAGTAGGTAGCCATTGTATGACTGACCATTCTGTTTCCTGCCATCGTAGAGCAGGCAATCGCACCAAGCGGCACAATAATCAGTATCTTTAAGAACCTGAAATACACTGTGTAAATGATAAAGAATCCACAGATAATAATGATGATTGCAAGCAAAGCTGTAAGTATCAGCATTACCAGACTTTCACCAAATCCGAGTCCCTTAATGATGTCTGCCTGTGTACTGTCAATGGCAAGCTGCGTCGTTGTCCCGGCAGATATAAGTCCTACCAGATTTCCTATGGAAGTAAAAAATGCTTTCATGATCGTGACATTATTTGCAACAAACCATTCTGCAAGTCCCAGTCGGATAAGCATACGCAGGATTGATTCAAACCTCATCTCATCTTTTACATCTATGCTTTCCGAGCAGAAACCGATAACAAAGAACAGCACAACAAGGGATGAGCCGACTGCTACAAAGACCGGCTCTATCCCCTCAATGACTGCCCAGGGACCTCCGCCCTTGAAACTGACCGGTGACTGTCCAAGCATTGCAAAGACCAGGGATATCTGATTGTTCCAAAACCCAAACACCGCCTCAAGAAGTGCAAGGATCTTGTCTCCAAGCTTAAAAATATCCATACTTGTTATTCACCTCTTTCCTTTTACTAAAAGGGGAACTCTTTTTCCCCATCTTAGAAGCCTAAGAATGTCAGAACTGTTGAAATACCAGCCATCATGACACCTGCTACAATTCCTTTCAGAGCGGAGTTCATAGTAGATGAATCCTGCTGCTGATAGGCTTGTGCGAACTCCATGACATTCTTTGCAAGAATAATGACACCAACCGCACCAATGACTGCAATGATAAGTGTCTTTAAATTCTCAAGCGGCTGTGTTACTGCGGAAGTACCTGTACCTGCCGCAAAACAGGTAGTGCTCATAAGCATTACTCCCATAAGTGCCCCAGATAATGCCGGAACGAATCTCTTCTTAAAGTGAATGAATCTGCTCTTCATGCCTTTCTCCTCCATCTGATTGTTGTTAGTTGTTGAAATAATCTGTTCTTTTCTCATGTTGTCTCTCTCCTTTTTGTTAAAAAAATAAGCCAGCAGGGATAATCCCTAACTGGCTGTTAAAAGTTACTCTATATGATCAGGCAATGCCTGTTGTAATGATTAAATCGGGCTTTCCCCCGATGTGGTATGCTTCAACCACCTCCCTTTTAAGGTGCAAAAAAGCACCTTAAGCTTACTTACTGCTTCTTCCGATATGAACTCATCTGCTCCACAGTAACCTCCGGATAGAAGTAAGTAAGAATCGTTGCTTTGGGAACACCTGCAGCCAGTGCTTTCTTCACCTCTTCTTTCTGCTCCGGCGTATATGACCAGTGCAGCATTCGATTTGTGATTGTATCCTCCCACTTAGGCTTTTTCCCTCTCAGGATTCCTTACAGGCTTAGCACCAGCACTTCCACTAGAAGCGTTAGCACTTTCTGAAGCATCTGACTTCTGTGATTCATCAACATACTCAAGCTCATTCGCCTGCTCCCTGTCAATCTTTACTTTCTGTTCTGCTTCATCCTGCATGGAGAATCTTCTGCTTAATTCCGCATCACCAAGCATCATAAACTGCTCATAGGTAAGAGTGTCTATATACACATTCTCGCCCTTATCCTTCAGTTTTTCATAATACTTAACCGCCTTGTCTGAAAGAATCTCAAAAAATGGCGGACCGATAAGATTATCTGCTCCTCTTATCTGATGAATATAAGGCTCTCCCTTGCCATCTGCTGTCTGGTTAAACATCGGATGATTGAACGGTATGAACTTATTGTCCATGATTGGATCAAATCCACGGATAAAGATAATACACTTCTTATTATCCAGCTTTCTGACTTCATCGGGTGTAAACAGTTCTCTTCCTAACACATCATAATTCCTAGAAGAGCTTCCCTGTCTGCCCTTTGTCTCACCGCTTGACTTCTTATCAATCGTACCTTTTCCAAGCAGCTCCGACACATACTTGTGCGTACTCTGCTCGTTACCACCAAGGTAGATAAAGGTATCACAGTTGCAGGGAATTGTCTCCCAGGTATCTTTGAAAAGTGCTTTTAACTGGGCAAAGTTCTGAATGATGATAATACTTGAAATCTCACGGCTTCGCATTGTCGATAACAGCGAACAGAAGTCATCCGGCAATGCGACATTCGCAAATTCATCTAACATAAAAGTCACATGGATTGGCAGTCTGCCACCGCAGTTAAAGTCTGCCTGATAGTACAATTCCTGAAATATCTGCGTATATAACATACCGATAATAAAGTTATAGGATTTATCACTATCAGGGATTACACAAAAACAGTGCTGTCTTTGTCTCACCATCTCCGTTTACACCAATGCCGATATCAGAAAGATTCAGCTCATCTTTTGAGAGTAATCGTAAAACCTGCTTATTCTCAAGAAATGCAAGTCTTGAGTTGGCACTGATGATAATGGAACGGACGGTGTCTCCTGCACCTCTCATACATTTGTTGTACTGCTTGACTGCCGGATGATTTGCTCCAAGTGGGGAACTCTCCTCTAAAAACTTCATACGCACATCCAGCTTTGATGCCTTTCCCTGCTCTGTAACCTCTGCCTCACCAAGAAGCTTCAGTACTGTCTCGAAGTTTCTCTTTGCCGGCTGTACCTCCAGCCACACATAATAAAAAGATAGCCTGTAAGAACAATCCTTCCGCTTTTTCCCAGAACGGATCACTTGGTGTTGCTCCCTTTGGTGTCGTATTGCTGATAAGGTTTGTAATCAGCTTGACCACATCTGTTTCCTCTCTGATATAGGAAAACGGATTGTAACAGTCTGATTTATCCATCTCTAACAGATTTATGACCTTCACATTGTATCCGTTATTCTTTAGCATCTGCCCGCAGCTTCTAAGGATTTCTCCCTTTGGATCGGTACAGATAAAGGAACAGTTATGCGGCATCTGCATAAGATTCGGCTTTACTTCATAAAATGTTTTTCCTGCTCCGGAACCACCACAGATAAGTATATTTCCATTGAGCTTGAGTCTCCTAAAATCAAGCGACATCTTCACATTTTGGCTGAGTATTCGGTTGAAATTCTCATCCTTATCTGCAAGAATCTTGTTGACCTGCTTCGGATTTTCAAATCTTGCCGTACCAAATTCTTTGCCGGGCATATAGTTTCTCTGACTGGTATAATACATGACAATAGCCATCGCATAGATACCTAATGCAATGGCTACTGCTTTTACTGTATTGGAATTGTAATAGTTGGCAAAGGGAACAGCACATACCTCATTGAATCTATCCATAAATTCATTAAAGGCAATCCCTTCCGTCCACGCACCATTTATCAGATAACCAAGATACCCGGCTAACACTGCACCCACAAGAATGAATATCAGTGAAGGCTTTTTCTTTGTTGTCTGCATGGGCTGCTACCTCGCTTTCTTCGTGGTAACAGTTTTCTTCTGTGTGGTCTTTTTCTGCTGCTTCTGCACTTTCTCGTAACGCTCCCTGACAGATGACTCCACCTTGTCGTAGTGAGTATAAAGCTCGGTTCCTTTCTGGGTTGTCACCACACGATTCTGCTCATCGTAAAGCTTATAATCCTTGGTTGAATCAAGAAAGGTAAGCATTGTCTTTCCACCATGAATCTCCATGATGTTTTCCTTACGGAGCCATACATATTTTGCCTCTTCTCCCCATGTGCCGGGAACTCTGGTCTTAACAGCATGGTCATTCTCTTCGATAATCAGCTTCTTGCTGATAGTCACATCTGACAGGTTCGCATTCTTTGATGCTGCAACTGCCCTCATTCTCTCAGCAAGGTCCTGATAACCTCTGACACGATTGATAAATGCATCCTTGTCCATCATTACTGTATGGGTGCCATCTTCATTCTTGCCGCCAAGCACACCGATTGTCTCTAGCTGTTTGATAACACTTTCAGCCTGCTCACCATTGATACTGAAATTCTCCTTGACCTGATCCACACTGATAGCTTTCTTTTCCATTGCAAACATTCCGACCTTCTCAATCAGCCCGTCAATGGCGGAATTTACCTTATCCCCTTCTATCGTGTGGCTTTTCTCGTTTCCCTGCTGTTTCTTCAAAAAATCCATCAGCTTGCCAAGGGACTTTTCATCTCCATTCTTCAGATAATCGTCAAATGTAGCAATCTTACCAAACTTGAGCTTCTGTATCATCATATTCACACGGGGAACTGCCTCTGTATGAAAGATTACCTCACTCAGTCCGTCTTTCCTGTTACAGTCTGGAAGTACTGAATACAGGATTCCATACTTCTTTGCCATCTTTTCAACCTTTTTCATATCTTCGGTATTAAACTGTAACACCTGTAAATCACCGCCCTTTAAGAGCAGCTTTCTCATGGATGTTTTGCCAAGTGACTTCTCATAATCAAGCATCCCTTTTAAGAAATCTATTGCCTTCTGCATGGCAGCAATTCCACCGCTTCCTACCTTCATGGCAATCTCAATGCCATCATAAGCTACACGGATGATCTGCACCGCTTCCTGAATCTCCTCTGCCATTATCGCACCTCCACTTTTTCTCTGACTGTTGTTTTAAGTGTTTCTGTCTCTGTAGTACGGATTTCCTCGGCTGATACATCAATACCATAAGCAGTCAAAATATCTGCCAGATGATTGATTGCTTTCTCCTCCTCGATACGGTACATTTCAAGTGCCACAAGCAGGTTTTCCACCTGTTCCACCCATGCAGGCTTCATATCATATTTAGCTCTGTATGTGACCATAATCTCGTCCGACTCAGCCTTATCCGCCGAATGTGCCAAAGCTTCAATAAGAGAAATCGTATCTTCCTTGCTGCCGCTTCTGAATGCGAACTGAACAACAAAGTTTTTCTCTTCCTCTGTAAACTGATGCTCCACACCATTCATCTCTGTTACTGCTTCATTTACTACTGCTAAATTCATAAGTTCCTCCTAATCTGCCATGCTGTTTTCAAGCACAGCAATCTCAATGATCTCCTTCATCTTTTCCGCTGAAATGTTGTTGTTTATAAGCTCTACAAGCTGTGACTCAGTAAGTCCCTTTTCTATTGCACTCTTAATCTGCACAAGCTGCGCCGGAACAAGGTCTCCCGATGCAACCAGCTTTACAATGTCTGCTCTTGACTTTTTCTTAAATGACAGTCTTGCAAAAAGGCTCGCCACTCCGCTGTAGCTGCTCTTTCTCACACTTCGCTCAATCGGAAGTCTCTGCACCACATTTCCAGTACCATCAACTACCGGAATCTGATAATAGACCGGAATTCCATTTGCCACAGCCTGCATATTCTGCGGAACTGCAACTGTATCAACCATCTTTTTATCTGCCTGTGGTACGGACTGGCTTTCCTGCGGCTCTGCCTTACTTTCTGCCTCTTTCTTATTCTCTGTGGCAACACTTATGATCTTATCTTCCAATGACTCTATTCTGTCTCCCATACGCTTCATCTCCTTATCCTTTTTCTCAATATCATCCCTGAGTCTTGCAATCGTACTGCTTGCCTTATTCAGTTCATTCTGCTGACTGTTGATAAGAGCATCCTTATCCTGGTTCTCCTTGACCAGACGCTCCCTGACTTCCTCGTCATCTTTGGAAGTTTCTATTTCAGAAAGCTTCTTATTCAGGGCATCATACCTTTTCATTCTGGTGATTGATCTTTTTGCAACCACTTCATCCATCTGAGAAATGAGTGCTTTCACATACTCAGACTCTTCCGGAATCTGTTTCTTGACTTTATTCAGCTGTTCCAGAACTTCCTCATATAATCGTCGCATGGTAATAGGTTTTTCCCCTTTGTCCATGACCTCCTTAATTGTCTGAACAGGTACACCCTTTTCATAAAATTCGAGAGACACCTGCATCTGATGAACCGAATACTTGGTATTCTTGATAATATCAATCACATCTTTTGGAACATCCTTATGCAGACACTCCGATAAAATCTTCATCTGTTCAATGTCGTATGACTTATTGAGATAAAGGCTGATCTCCTCCTCTGTCAGTCCATATTCATAATCACTTTTTACAAGAGCAATCGTATCTTCACTGAAATGCTTATTTCGGAGAAGCTGCAATTTTTTCTCGATTGCTATCGCACTAAGCGGTTCTCTGTTTTCTTCCATATATGCCTCCTAACTACTAAAAAAACAGCCTAACGTTCTGGCTGTTCTTTCCTGTCTCGTATTGTCTCTTTGTTGTACTGTGCATCTTTTCCATCTGATACGCTGTCTGGAATAAGACTCTTCCATATAGATTTACCAATATTCAACTCTTTGAATACTGCCCTTTCTTTTGCACATGCTTTGGAATACTCCTCTTTATAATGTTTACGCAGTGCTTCCACCTCTTCAAGACCATATCCCTGTGATAAAAGCTTCTGTTTCAAAGTTTCCCATTGCAGATGCTCATCCGTAAAAAATTCATCTCCCTGGAGGAAAGACTTCTCAGCAGGTTCTAACTCTTTCATATCATCTACTATATCAAAAAGTTCTCGACTTCTCTCCCTAGCCTTATAAATGCGGCTTTTCTCTGCTGAAACTTCTTTTCTTTTATCTGTCAATGAGCTGATTACACTGACAAGCTCCTCTGCTGAATGAATGTCATGATTGACAAGGAACAAATACTCCTCCTGCAGTTTATGCATCTTACGGATATCTTCCTTATACTTCCATACCTGACTGTATGGCTTCTTTTTCAGCTTTCCTATCCGGTATAGATTTGCATAGTATCTCTTTTGAAGCCCCGACATCTTTGCCCTTCGGTATCTTCTCACCTTACACTTACACAGAACCGGTTGTACCTCTTTCTGCTGTTCCCTGTAAAATGAAATATCCTCTTTTTCTATCCTTTCCCGGATTGCCTCATCATAATACATGTCCCCTAATGTCTTACATCTGCGAAATCTCGTCATTCCTTGTGGCTTGACCGCCAGATACTTTCCCTGCTTGACCTCATATCCTTTGTCAGATAACAGCTCTAGAAACTGCTCATAATTTCCAGCTTGCAGGATGCAGGAATCCAAGTCTCTCTTGATCATATCTGCCCACACAAAACTGCCTTCACGATATTCGCTCCAGTCCTTATAGCTTTCATGCTCTTTTTTCCTTACTGCCATCATCAACATCAATGATTGAAAGATTCCATATTCCTGACACAGCTTATTCGTGATTGGCTGGATATACTTTGCCCAGTCTCCTTTTTCATAGCGGTACTTTTTCCCATCCACAAAACTCACACTGTTAAATACAATGTGTGAATGAACATGTGCTGTATTATCATGCACCACATATACTGCCTCATATGATTTTCCAAGATACTCTTCCACGAATCTGCGGGTTATCTCAAATGCCGTATCAGGATTCACTTCATCTTCCTTAAATGAGAGAATGATATGATATCCCTGCCTTTTATCAACTTTTCCAAACTTCCGTTTGGTTGCTTTCATCTGTTCAAAAGCAGAATCGACCTGACAGTTGATTGCACCTATAAGCCTTCCATCCTGTGTTTTCTCCGGATTCATCACATAATCAAGAGATCTCTTCAGATGTTTTCCGTGAAAATGCCCACCACAATCCTTCATATTAAGAATTTTACTGATTGCCAATCTTTACCACCGCCTCATCTACCTTCTGATTCAGTTTTCGCATATAAGCTATCAGCTGTGTCTTATCTTCCTTTGAATACAGCCCGGCATTGCTGTTAAATACTATCTGATTGATGTTAATGCCGATTCGGTTGACTTCATTGATGAGTTCTTTCAGAATCTTCCTTACTTCCGGATAATCATTTGGTTTCTGACTGATAAGAAGACGGATATACTCAGCCTCATTCATTCCATTATCACATGCCTTTTTTGCAAGCATCTTGGCTTCCTCTGGCATTAGTCTTAGTGTTTTCCTAATACAATGAACTTTATCTGCCATAGACTCACCTTCCTCTCTTATCCGTACTATAATCATTAATTCCTTCTGCAACTGTCACCGCAACTTTTTTTCCAAATCATCCCTGCTACTTAGATGACTAATGAATGATTCCACCAATGCAGCTGCCATTTCATCAATCTCCTTTGCATAACAGGTCTTTTCAAACAATCTGTCCAGCCTCTTTTCATCTGCCTTCAAACTGTCATACTTATCCTGGGATACTCACTGTAATCTTTAAAATCCTTTGGATCATTCCTGTGTACATCAGCATCAAGTATCAGTTCATAGTTCCATTCACAAACAGTATCTATAACATCATCTATCGGGTATGGTTCAATTTCACCATTCTCCTCAGCTACATCCTGTCTGTACATCTTTCCATCAGAATCTATGCCAATAGCATAATCATGACCTTCCATATAGTTAAGCAATATTGCAGCATCTTCTATCGAAGGGTTAAGTAAGATATCAAATGTGTCTGCCCATGCAATCAGTTCTTCTGGTTTTGAAAATAGCGTAACTTCTGCATCCATTGCTTCCTTGCACCTCCTTATCCGTGTTTAGAAATATTCACCAAAGCTCCAGTCTCCAGTTAGTCCCCGGCGACTGCTAGATACGCATTAGAGACATCTCTGTCCTAATGCCATCTAGTTAGGGAGAAAATCTCCCTAAAACCCTCTGTTTATGGAAGTGTGGGGGGCGCTTTTTGCCCCCACTTTGCTACTTTGGGGGCGCTTTCTGCCCCCACTTTGTTATTTTGGGGGCGCTTTCTGCCCCCACTTTTATTTTTACTTCAATCCGGATTTTGTCGTGTCCGAATTGTGGGGGCGCTTTTTGCCCCCACTTTGACATTTTGGGGGCGCTTTCTGCCCCCACTTTGCTGTTTTGGGGGCGCTTTCTGCCCCCACACATCAAAATCCGGTTTCTCATGCCCTGACTGGTTCATCTGCTCGCTTATTCATCCTGTTCAGATTAAGCTTTGCCGCTACAAGCCACTCGTTGTAATCCTTATATCCGGCAGGTGGCGGACAGTCTTCTACCTCATATCCAAGCTCATAATACTTTCTCATAAGTTCTGCTGCTGCTTTTCTCCCCGGCTCATCTCCATCAAGGCAGAACCGGATGGAAGTAATCTGCGGATGTTCCCGAATAAATGTTTCAAGTGGTGCATCTGCAAGCATCCCAAGTGCCAGCTTATTTGATTCATAATCCGTGAAGATATCCACATAACTCATAAGGTCGATTGCAGCCTCAAATACTACAAGCTCTGTACCATTTTCATTTACCACATTAAATCCATAGTTCTTATCATTTCCTGTGACATCACACTTGAATGGCTTGCCCTGCTTATCAAACACGCCCCGCATACTTGCAAACCTTGTCACTCCATTTTTATCATTTCCTTTGAAAACAACATTGTGGTAATGCCTGCTCTCATAAATCAGTCCATCTTTTAAAAACAGATCTATGACAGTCCTGCTGATTCCTCTCTCCTGATTCAGATATGAAATAAGATAGGAATTATCTCCCGCCGGTTCCGGTAGGACAAATGGCTTTCTCTCCTCTGCCTGCTTCTGCGATACCTGATGAACAAGTGGCTGCTTTACAGGATTCTCGATCCTTCTATATCCTGCAAAATCTAAAAGCCAGAACACAGCCTCTTTTACACTCATTCCACAAAACACCCGCAAGAAATCTATCTGTGAGCCGCCATTGTTGCCTTTGTCAAACTGCCTTGACCATCTGTACCAATGGCTTCTGTTGTAAATGCGGATGGAATCCATCTCTTTTAAAGTGTGGTATTTGCCAATCCTCTTTACTGTATACCCAAGACTTTCTGCAACTGCACACAGGTCAACACTCTTTGCTATGGCAAGCTCTTCATCCGTAAATCTTCCATCCATGCTTTCACCTTGCCTTTCCCTGCTCTGCTACAAGCGGTGACTTGATATCAAGTGTCCGGTAATCTGTACTCAGGGTAATCTTAGGATTATCAATCATGCCTTTTTCCCTGAAACTGAAAAATTCACGATTGTCTCCACCGACTATGATATGGTCAATGAGAGGTATTCCCATCAGCTCACACAGCTTGTTCATGCGGTCCGTCATCATCGTGTCTGCCTTTGCTTGGGAATACGTTCCCGGATGGATGACAATGGATTAACATCATGCTTGCAGCATTGCTTAAGATACTTGATTTAAACAGTTCTCTTCGGATGTGCCATTGCCTCATTTAAAGAGCCAACACTTGCAAAATGCACATTGATAGGTTTTAAATCTGACCTTAGATTGACCACACACACTACTTCCCTGTCAAACTGGCACATACAGTCTCCCATGACAGCAGCTATATCCGCCGGATTGTTAAAAGTGTGCTCCGAATAAATCGGAGCATCCTTTACAAGTCTTACCGAAACCACATCAAGCTTGAAGTCATTCTTCTTTGGCATCAGACACCGCCTCCTCTCCAAACTCGACACGGATAACAAAGTCACCTTTCTGGCTGTTTATGAGAGCAATGAGTTCTTCCATTGTAAGTTCCTGCTCCATAACTGCCTCCTATCTGGACTTTTTTCCTTCGCATCATATACAAGGGGAGGTTCTGCAACGATACCATCAAGTCTCTTGTTCGGTGTATCAGTTGCAAGGGTGAGTTTTCTTAAATCCTTATCATAGTGATATACCTGATTGGAAAGTCTCTCGTCCAAAGACAGCCTCCTGCATATTTACCTCGACTACCATCTGTGCAAGCATCTCAGGGCTACCCATACCTGAAGATACAGCAATAACCTCATGCACACTTGAAGGGAGAATATAAAGGTCACTCTCTAAACTCTCTGCCAGCTCATGAAGCTCATTCTCATAAAGCATGGATGCTGCACCATTGATACCCTTTTCATTGGAAATCACCCACATCGTCTGCTCCGGTGGAATCTCGGCTATCATCATATCTGCAATCTCTTGTGGCATCCCATCCCTTGCGAACATTTCTCTCATAATGTCATTCATGCTACGAACGACAGGTGGGAAGAGTCTTCTTGTGTTTTCCGCTGCACACTTAAAGAGCTGTTCCTCACTCATTCCAAGTCTTTTCGCAAATTCATTTGTAATTTTTGAACTCTGCACCGCATCCTTATCGGCACTGATAATTACCTTATACACAATGGAAAGATCCTGAAACTCCCTGTGCGGCACCTGTTCCAAAAATGTCTTATTCTGCTCTGTATTGATGAGCTGGAATACAATCTTCTCGTTAGCATCCTTCATAATGCTGTCCACATCAACAACCGGAGCCTGCTCATATGCCCTTTCCATAAAATCACATGCAGCCATAAGTGTTTCCTCAAGATCGCCACAGTCCTGATACTTCTTATACATGTCATTGATATAAATCGTAGGCGAAATATTCCTGCCTTCCTCTCGTAAGATGATGCCATCAAGAGTCACATTCACCTTTTCCACGGGTTCTGCCACAAGCTCCATTCCTTTGAACTTCTCAGGCATATAATCCATAAACTTTTCTTTTACTACTTCCTTAAAAATCTCGTAATTCATCATATTGATGTTCCTCCTTAATCTAAATTGTCATATAAAATTCCCTCATCATCGGGATTATTGTGTTCTCTGTAACTGTTGTCTTCTTCGATTCCCATATCAAAAGTGGTATGAGATTTTCTTTTCTTTCTGTAATAATTCTTGAGAAACATGACCACTTTCTACAGTTCTCACAGAATAATTCTTCCGGCGGAATGCCAAGTGCCTTTTTGCAATCCTGTTCAACGTTCCCATCTTTGGAACTCTTGAACCATTTTCGTATTGGGCAATTCTTACATCACCTCTATTTTCAAAACCACTTTTCTCGCCCAGTTCCCTGAGTGTCATTTTTTTTTTGTCGTTTTCTGTAATATCTGATTCTTTCTCCTACCACTGTTTGTCCTCCAAATCAAAAAAAGCGGAGAACATAAGTCACTGGCTTACATTCCCCGCAAGGGTAATTATTACTGTTTATTCTTTTTTTCTTTCTTCCACGAAGTCCTACTCCGACACCAGTAATAAGTGCAAGTGCACCAATTCCAAGATAAAGAAGCGGATTTGCATTGTCGCCTGTCTGTGGAAGCTTAGGCTCTGTCGGTACATTGACAAGCTTAAGAGTTGCTACAACAACTTCCGGTGCATTGTCATCGTATCGAAGTGTTACATCGTGAGCTGTCTCATCGAGGATATATCCGTCAGCTGCTTTAGTCTCAACAACTGTATAATGGATATCTTCTTTGAATGATCCATCCTCGTTGTAAGTACAGATAGGAAGCTCCTTGCTCTCTGCATGACCATTCTTGTCAGTAGTGAGTGTATCAAGCACCTTTCCGTCCTTATCCCTTACTTCAAATACAACACCCTCGATCGGCTTTCCGGTTACTTTGTCAGTTTTCTCAATGACAATCTTACCGACTGCCTGCTCATCCTTCATGGATACCTTCTGGATTTCTGCTGTCTCCTTTACTTCAAAGGTTACATCACTTGCCACCTTATATCCATATGGTGCAGATTCCTCTCTGAGTGTGTACTTTCCGACAGGAAGTCTCTCAATCATATGAGTCTTTCCTGCTTCTGATGTCCAGCTCTCAACAAGCTTTCCATCAGCATCAATAACCGAAAGCTTTGCTCCAGGCAATTCTTTCTTGCCTGTGATATCAGTCTTTGAAATTTCTACCTTGATCGGTGCATTTTCAAATGCTGCCTTAAACTCGATAACCTTTACCTTATCTCCCTGATATGAAGCATCCACATCAAAAATCTTATCAGACTTCACATAGCCCTTTGGTGCCTCAATCTCTTTGACATAATACTGTCCAAGCGGAAGGTCAGAGGTAAATGTTACTTTGCCATCCTTTCCAGTAACACCTCTCTCAATCTGTGTATCTGCTTTTTGACAATGACTTTTCCATCTTTATTTACGATATCCTCTTTCGCAAATAAGCCGAATACTGCACCTTCAAGAGCATTCTTCGTCTCTGAATCAGTCTTTGTGACAGTAATCTGCACCTTCTGTCTCTCATTGGTTACATCCATTCCCGCAAATACAACCTTTGTATTCTGGTCGATATAAGAAAGGTCTGCATCAATCGGTGTATCATCCAGCACAAATCCATCTAATGTCTTTGTCTCTACAAGATAATACTTGCCAAGTGGAAGGTCATCAATTCTTGCAATGCCCTTTATCGTTCGTAACAATGGTTGCTACCTTGTCACCAGCTTTGTGGTATACAGTTCAAGTCCGTCTGCACTCACAATATCCTCTTTTTGCATATACATCAAAGGTTACTCCTGCGAGACTATCCTTGAAGTAATTGAAGATAAAGTCGTACCAGTAACCCTTCATAAGAGTAGTATCTGTTACAAATTCGCCATCCTTATTGATGAATGGGAAATGGTACTAATATGATAGTTGTGACTTTCATCTTCCAGACATGCCCTGTAACTTTACTACCCACAGATACCTCTGCAGTGCAAACTACTTTGCAAATCTGTAACTGATTATTAAATTGTTCATCCCAAGTTTTTTCTTGAATGTCCATATTACATTAGTTTCTATAATGCCGAAAGTGACAATCACGGGTCTTTTATCAAAAACAGGTACTATTGTGGTTTTTTTTATCTTCGCTTGACAATTTA